>Ga0153994_1000031_pt1 | contig 116508 bp, 109 predicted proteins | sample TSNC078MetaG_FD_104735 | JGI IMG/M metagenome (GOLD analysis project Ga0153994, IMG submission 104735) | Attine ant fungus gardens microbial communities from North Carolina, USA - TSNC078 MetaG | ecosystem: Host-associated > Fungi > Mycelium > Unclassified | place: USA: North Carolina, Lumber...
ACCAACCGGCGTCCCCTGCGGGTCACCCACCGGCGACCCAACCGGGTCACCAACCGGGTCACCAACCGGGTCACCAACCGGCGTCCCCTGCGGGTCACCCACCGGCGACCCAACCGGGTCACCCACCGGGTCACCAACCGGGGTGCTCTGCGGGTCACCAACCGGGGTCCCCTGCGGGTCACCAACCGGCGACCCGACCGGGTCACCAACTGGGGTGCCCTGCGGGTCACCCACCGGCGACCCGACCGGGTCACCAACGGGGTCCCCAACCGGGGTGCCCTGCGGGTCGCCAACCGGGGTGCCCTGCGGGTCACCCACCGGCGACCCAACCGGGTCACCAACCGGGTCACCAACCGGGGTGCCCTGCGGGTCACCCACCGGCGACCCAACCGGGTCACCAACCGGGTCCCCAACCGGGGTGCCCTGCGGGTCACCCACCGGCGACCCAACCGGGTCACCAACCGGGTCCCCAACCGGGGTGCCCTGCGGGTCACCCACCGGCGACCCGACCGGGTCACCAACCGGGTCCCCAACCGGGGTGCCCTGCGGGTCACCCACCGGGGACCCGACCGGGTCACCAACCGGGTCGCCAACCGGGGTGCCCTGCGGGTCACCAACCGGCGACCCAACCGGGTCACCCACCGGGTCACCAACCGGCGACCCGACCGGGGTGCCCTGCGGGTCACCCACCGGCGACCCAACCGGGTCACCAACCGGGTCACCAACCGGAGTGCCCTGCGGGTCACCCACCGGCGACCCAACCGGATCACCAACCGGGTCACCAACCGGAGTGCCCTGCGGGTCACCCACCGGCGACCCAACCGGATCACCAACAGGGTCACCAACCGGAGTGCCCTGCGGATCGCCAACCGGCGTGCCCTGCGGGTCACCAACAGGACCGCTGCCCTCGGGTGTACCGTCCTCGCTCCCGTTCACATCGGCAGCAGCTTCCTGCGAAGCGTTCGACGAAGACGACGCAATCGCGGCGCCCTGCGACGCCGTCGACGGGTTCGCCGTCCCGACAACCGAACCCACAGCATTGGCCTTCGTGGAGTTGTCCGCCTTCGCCGCAGCCTTCGCCGCAGCCTTCGACGAGCTCGCCGGATCCGTGTCCGCGTTCTGCGTCACATTCGACGACGCCGTCGTCAACTGATTACCCGCGATCTCCGCAGCAGCCTTCGCCGACATGTCCGCAGCAGCCGACGCCGCCGACGTCCCGTCATCATTCGCAGCCGCCTGCGCCGCAGCAACCGCCGCCGGGTTGTTGTTCCCATCCGCATCCGCCGACGCGGACGCCGACGCCGACGCATTCCGGTTCCCGTTCGCCTCAACCGACGCATTCGTCGACGACGTCCCGATCGCAGCACCCTTCGACGCCGAGTTCGGCGACGCATTCGCCGCAACCGTTGCAGAGCCCTGCGTCTTGGAGCTGTTGTCCGCGAGCGCAGCGCCCTTTGCCGCGGCCGCGCCAGCGGCCTTCGGGTCAGAGGAGATGTCCTGCGCGGCGTCCGCAGCAGCAGTTGTCACCTGGTTGCCGGCGATCCGAGCAGCCGAGTTCGCGCTGATGTCCGAAGCGGCGTCCGCGACCGACGTCGCGTCGTCGTTCGCAGCAGCCTGCGCAGCAGCAACAGCTGCCGGGTTACTCGCACCGTCCGCCTTCGCCGACGCGCCGGCGGATGCGGAAGCATTGGCGTTGCTGTCGTTGGCAGGAGGGTCAACCACTGGAGTGGGGACAGCGTTTGGGCCGAGAACGACGAACTGGTCTTTGAAGACGCCGGCGAATCCGACGTGCAAGTAGCCCTGGTAATCCGTTCCGGTCGTGCTGCGCCAAACGACGCCGTTTGTCATCAGCCCCTTCGTCGGCGAGTTGGTGAAGGACATCGTTGCGTTACCGCTCGTTGTTCCGCACGCACGGAAGTCCGAGTAGATTCGGTTTCCCCACCTGATCTCCGTGCCGCTACCGCCGGGCGACAGCTGGTTGTAGACCCAGAGACACTGCCCCGAAGCGTTCTTGATCGGCCCCGTCTCACTCGGCCCCGGGAATGTGAAGGTCGGAAGATCCGCCGCAAATGCTTCGGCAGCGGTGCTGAACAGAGTTCCCGATCCGGCGTTGTTCCCGGCTTGTCCCAACGTTCCAGTCCAGCGCAGGAAATTGCCTTGCTCGTTCTTGAATACGACCGGTCCGACTACCGCGTTGGTCGATGCCTTCTTGTCGGACGTGCCGACATCAGCGTTCGCTGACGAGTACACGCCGAACGCGGCACCGGATGCCGCGAGCGCACCGATCGTCGACGCTGCGACGATCTTGCGTGTGGCAGAGCGCTTGTGCTTGCTCATGTGATTGTTTCTCCTGGTTGTGGAGCGAGAAGCCCCGGTTGATCCCTGCACACGCTCATCACGCGCAGGGGTCCCCGGCCGGCGCACATGGGGGATGCTCCGGTCGAGCCCGGCCCGGGCGATGGCACCCGGGCCGGAAGTCGTTCATGCGGCGTTGAGTGCCCGGTTCGCCGCGTTGACACCGCTCATGCCGTGCACCCCAGGCCCCGGCGGGGTGGCAGCGGAGCAGAGGTACACGCCGGGCACGCCCGTCCGGTAGGGGTTCGGCCCGAAGGTCGGCCGGGCGATCAGCTGCCGGAAGGTGTTCGCCCCGGTGTTGATGTCACCCCCGACGAAGTTCGAGTTCGCCGCCGCCAGACCCATCGCACTGGTGACGCGGGTGGACACGATGCGCTCCCGGAAGCCGGGCGCGAAGCGCTCGATCTGGCTGGTGATCCGGTTCTCGGCGGCGACGGTCGACCCGTACGGCACGTGGGCGTACGCCCAGACGGGGTTGAGTCCGCCCGCGGACCGCGTCGGATCGGCCTTCCACTGCTGGCCGACCAGGGTGAACGGCGCCCGCGAGGACTTGCCACCGACGACCTGCGCCTCCGCGGCAGCGACCTCGTCCGCGGTGCCGCCGAGGTGCACGACGCCGGCTTCCTGGCACTCGGCTGCGGTCCACGGGATGTCGCCGTCGATCGCGAAGTCCACCTTGTAGGCAGCGGGACCGTGCGCGTACTCGGTGAACGCCCGGCGGGAGCGCTCGGGGATCCGGTGGTGCAGGATCTCGACGGCGGCGCTCGGTGCCACGTCGAGGAGCACGACCTCGGCGTCCCCGAGCTCGCGGATGTCGGTGACGGTGCGGCCGGTCTCGACGTGCCCGCCGAGCGACTCGAGCTCCGCGACCAGGGCGTCGGCGAGCACCTGCGCACCGCCCCGGACGACCGGCCAGCCGACCGCGTGCCCGGCGGATGCGAGCATCACACCGATGGCGGACGAGAACGTCGTGTCGAGCCGTCCGAACGCGTGCGCGGCGATGCCGGCGAACAGCGCGCGGTGCCGTTCTTCGCGGAAGGAGCCGGCGAGCCGCAGCGCAGGCTGCGCGGCCAGTGCCCCGAACCGCGCCATCAGTGCCGCGTGCCGCGGCATGCGCGCCAGGGGCTGCAGGGCATCGGCGGTCAGGTCGTCGAACCGCTCGGCGAAGGGCTCGAAGAGGTTGCGCCAGGTGGGCCCGTCGACTCCCATGCCCTCGGCCGTCGCCGCGATGTCGCGGTACAGCAGGCCGGCGCTGCCGTCGTCGAGCGGGTGGGCGAGCGCGGCGGGCGCCTCGTCCCAGTACACGCCGTACCGCTCGAGCTCGAGGGAACGGAGGAACGGCGAGGCAGCGGCGAGCGGCATGAAGGACGCTCCGAGGTCGTGGACCAGGCCGGGGGCGGTCAGCTCCGCAGAACCGACCGCTCCCCCGACCCGCCAGTGCGACTCGAGCACGGTGACGCTCGCGCCTGCCTGCGCCAGCCGGATCGCGCCGGCGAGCCCGTTGGGCCCGCTGCCGACGACGACGGCCCGCACGCTCAGACCACCACGGAGTCGTCGCGACGGTCGGTCGCGTCCGCTTCCGCGTCGTCCGGACTGGAGGCACGGCTCGCGCTCTCGGCAGGGCGTCGCGTCCACAGGGTGGCCGGCTCGGGGGCCGTGGTGACCACGTCGACGTCCGTCGCGGTCGCGACGGGGGCGACCCCGGCCTCCAGGTCGTCAGTGGCGACCACCGGCGAGACGGGAGCCGCACCGGACCACGCGTCGTCCACCGGGGTGGCTGCGACGGCGTCCGCCGTCGTCCGCCGCTCCGCCAGGGTGACCCCGGGCGAGCGTCGCGCCGCGTTGGCCCAGGCTCGCTTGAGGCCGCGGCCCATGGCGCGCCAGGTGTGGTCGCGGACGAAGATCGCGTCGACGGCGATCATCGCCATGGAGAAGAACGGCAGGCCCATCAGGACGCCGATGCCGACGTGGAACGACATGATGCCGATCAGGACGATGATGCGGGTGATGCGGTTCAGCAGCATCGGCAGGAACATCATCTGCAGGATGATCGTGCCCCACGAGAACGCGGCGACCATCGGACCCCAGGTGGTGATGATCTTCGCGATCTCCGGCCAGGTGGAGAACCGGTCGACCATGAGCGGGCCGTAGACCGCGGTGCCTGCACCCCAGGTTCCGCCCTGTGCCTTGTAGAGCGCGCCGGACATGTAGACGAAGCCGACGTGCATGGTGGTGACGACGATCGCCAGGTTGTGGAACATCGCGGTGTACGGACGGACCATGCGGCTGCGGCGGTCGAAGCGGCGCAGGGCGTCGTGCGACTTCGCGTGGCGGCGAGCATCGAGCGAGAGCCGGGCCGAGGTGTCCGCGAAGAGCATGTAGATCATGACCATGCGCAGGAGGTTGTCGCTCTGGTCACTGAGCAGGTCGTTCATCTCGATGAACGACACGTAGAAGACCAGGTACATCGGCAGGACGAACTTCGTGCGCCACCCGATCGCCACCAGGAAGGCGATGACGAACAGGCCGATGTAGCTCAGCGTGAAGCCGACGTTGTCCGGACCGACGAAGTTGAACCACTTGAACAGCCAGATCTTCTCGAAGTCGCTGCCCGGGTAGAGGTGCTGCCCGGTCCACGCGGAGCCGGCGCCGTAGGCGTAGAGGCGGGTCGACCAGTTGGCGGCGAGGATGCCCATCCCCATCACGCCGATCAGGATGCGGAAGACGGCGAGGCCGTACAGGGCTCGCTTCTTGCCGAGCAGCCAGTCCTCGGAGAAGCTGGCGCCTCGGCTGGCGAGCGTGACGACACCGGCGCGACCCGCGCACACGAGGTCCTTGAGCATGCGGCCGAGGCGAGTGGCCCCGGCGGTGATGGTGTTGCCCATGGTCACTTCTCCTCTGCGAGCTTCTTGAAGGTGTCGGCGAAGTCCTTGTGGGACTGGCCGGGCATGATGAAGGTGCCGCGCCAGCCCGTCGGGGACCACTGCTCGGGTTCTGGCTTCGCGTCGGGGTTGTTGCGCTGGTCGAAGGGCACCGCGTTCTGGCGGGAGATGGCGAAGCGGATCGTCGTGACGTCCTCACCCCACATCGTCTTGGCGACCTGGGTGGCGTACGCGCTCGTGTAGGCGTGCTGGGTGATGAACGAGCCGGCGTTCGCCCTGGCCGTCGCGTCGTCGCCGGATGCCTTGTAGAGCGCGGTCTCGAAGCGGGACTTCCAGTCGGCGCCGGTGTAGTAGTTCGCCTGGACGACTTCCTGCTGCTTCTCGTTGAGCTTGCTGTATGCGTCGCGGTACTTGCTGGCCTGCTCGTTGGCGAGGCCGGCGGCACGCGGCGGGAGGAGGTTGTGGCGGGAGAGCTTGAGCTCGTCCTCGGCGGCGTCGATCCACTCGCTGTTCTGCTGCTTGCCGTCGACGTTCTCGACCGCGCGGACGTAGAAGTGGTAGTTGCCGTTGATGGGGTCAGGGGCGAAGACGGACCAGCTCTGCCCGAAGAACGGGATCTGCCAGCTGGTCAGGAAGTTGCCCGGGACGAGCGAGCGCATGGCCGCCGAGTACGGGGCGATCCAGAGCAGCTGGGCGAAGATGTGCCACGCCGCGATGAGCGACACGAGCACGAGGACGACGCGAACGACGGGGCGGCGTCGCATGAGATGGGATTTGGGCGACGTGGACGAGATGGGACCTCTCTGATCGATTCGGGGTTCGAGAGGTGGCACCGTGACACGGCCCGAAGACTCTCGTAGTGAAATATATCAATACGAGAGTGAACATGCAACATTCACATATCATTCGAGATGCGGCGTGTGACGCAGCAACGCCGAAGGGCACCGCAGATGCGGTGCCCTTCGGCGTTGTTCGTGGTCGCTCAGCCGACGTGCGGGGATGTCAGCGGGGCAGGGTGTCCAGGGCCGCGGCGAGCCCGTCGTCCGTCACGCCGCCGGTGATCTCGCTCGCAGCGTCGACCACGTCCTCCGGCGCCTGTCCCATGGCGACGCCGCGGCCAGAGGTGGAGGCCCACCGCAGCATGTCGATGTCGTTGCGCCCGTCCCCCGCGGCGAAGACCCGTGAGCGCGGGATGTCGAACCACTCCCGCACGCGCTCCATCGCGGTCGCCTTCGTCACTCCTTCCGGCGCAATGTCGAGCCACGCCGTCCACCCGACGTTGTACGAGACCTTGTGCAGCCCCATCCGGTCGACGATCGCCAGGAACTCCTCGAGCCCGTGCTCCGGGGAGATGACCACGACACGGGTGGCCTGCACGCCGAGCAGCTGCTCGAAGTCGACGTGGGACCCGTGCTTCGTCATGGCGTCGTCGGGGAACTCACCGGAGAGCAGGTAGCGCCCGTCGGGGGATTCCACCCCGTACGCCGCGTTCGACAGCGCACCGCGGATCGTCTGCAGCACGTCGGTCGGGTCGAAGGTCTCGACGTGCACCCGCACGTAGCCGTTGATCGCGTGCGGGGCGTCCGAGCGACGCAGGGTCACCGCGCCGTTCGCGCACACGAGGTACTCCGGTTCGATGCCGAGCGTCTGCAGCACGGGAACGGTCATGCCCTCGCTGCGACCGGTGGAGAGCATGACCTCGTGCCCGGCAGCGGCGGCGGACTTGATCGCCTCGACGGTGGTGGACGTCACGACACCGTCCTCGCGCATCACGGTGCCGTCGATGTCGAGGGCGACGAGCCAGCGCTTCACGCGGGTCGCGGCCGTGCCGTGGGCGTCGTTCATCGGGGTTCGATCACCTCGACGCCGCCGAGGTACGGCCGGAGGACCTCCGGGACCACGACCGAGCCGTCGGCCTGCTGGTGGGTCTCGAGGATCGCGACGAGCCAGCGGGTGGTCGCGAGGGTGCCGTTCAGCGTGGAGACCGGCGCGGTCTTGCCCGAGTCGGTGCGGTAGCGGATGTCGAGGCGACGGGCCTGGAACGTGGTGCAGTTCGACGTCGAGGTGAGCTCGCGGAAGGTGCCCTGCGTCGGGACCCACGCTTCGAGGTCGTACTTCCGCGCGGCCGACGTGCCGAGGTCACCGGCTGCGGTCTCGATCACGCGGTAGTGCAGTCCGAGGTCCTGCAGCATCGACTCCTGGTACGCCATCAACTTCGCGTGCTCGGCGTCCGCCTCGTCCGGGTGGACGTAGGAGAACATCTCGAGCTTGTTGAACTGGTGGACCCGGAGGATGCCGCGGTTGTCCTTGCCCGCCGAGCCGGCCTCGCGCCGGTAGCAGGTCGACCACCCGGCGTAGCGGAGGGCCGGATCCTCGGCGTCGAACGCGAGGATCTCGTCCGCGTGGTACCCGGCGAGGGCGACCTCGCTGGTGCCGGTCAGGTACAGGTCGTCGGCCTCGAGCCGGTACACCTCGGCCGCGTGCTCGCCGAGGAACCCGGTGCCGGCCATGGTCTCGGGGCGCACGAGCGTCGGCGTGATGAGGGGTGTGAAGCCGTGCTGGATCGCTCGGTCGAGCCCGAGTGACATCAGCGCGATCTCGAGCCGGGCGCCGAGGCCCTTGAGGAAGTAGAAGCGCGAGCCGGACACCTTGACGCCGCGGGGGATGTCGATGATGTCGAGGAGCTCGCCGAGATCGGCGTGGTCCTTCGGCTCGAAGTCGAACTCCGGCTTGGTGCCGACGGTCTTGATCGTGACGAAGTCGTCCTCGCCGCCGGCGGGCACACCGGGCAGCACGACGTTCGGGATCGACCGGACGACGCGGTTGAAGGTCTCCTCGGCGGCCGTGACGGCGGCCTGTGCCTCCTTCACGCCGGCGGCGAGCGCCTGAGCCTGCTGCACGAGCGCAGCCTTCTCGTCCTTCGGCGCCTTGGCGACGGTCTTGCCGAAGGCGTTCTGCTCGGCACGCAGGGCCTCGAACGACGAGATCGCGCTCCGCCTGGCGGCGTCCGCGGCGACCGCCTCGTCGACGACGTCGACGGAGGCGCCGCGCGCAGCCTGTGAGGCCTTGATGACATCGGGATCGTCGCGCAGCAGTTGGGGGTCAATCACCGGTTCATCCTAGCCAGACACGGATGGACGGGAGGCTCGTGGCGGCGGCGCCACGAGCCTCCCGTCGGGTTCTGGTCCTGGAGCGCGACACGCAGGCCCCGCCGGTACCGTTGAGCCATGTCATCGCCCTCGGAGACCGCGCCCGCGCAGTCGGACGCCCTCGCCACCGAGCACCGCACTGCGGCCGTGGTCTACAACCCGGTCAAGGTGCACCTCCCGACCCTGAAGGAGACGGTGGCCAAGTACGAGCAGGAAGCCGGCTGGAACACCACCCTGTGGTTCGAGACCACGGAGGAGGACCCGGGCGGAGGGATGGCCCGTGAAGCCCTCGACGCCGGCGCCGACGTGATCGCCGCTGCCGGCGGGGACGGCACCGTGCGTGCGGTGGGCGAGGTCGTGCACGGCTCGGATGCTTCCCTCGCGCTGCTGCCGAGCGGTACGGGCAACCTGCTCGCCCGCAACATGAAGCTGCCCCTCGACGACCTGGACGCCAGCACCCACGCGATCTTCCACGGGACCGACCGGCCGATCGACTTCGGGATCCTCGGACTCGAGCGCCCGGACGGCACCCGCGAGCAGTACGGCTTCCTGGTGATGGCGGGGCTCGGGCTCGATGCCCGGATGCTCGCGAACACCCGCCCCGGGCTCAAGAAGCGCGTCGGGTGGCTCGCCTACGTCGACTCGCTGTTCCGGTCCGTGCGCGACATCGACGGGTTCGACTTCCGGTACCGGCTCGACGAGTCCACGACGAAGTCCGTCCGCGGACACTCGGTCATCGTCGGCAACTGCGGGATGCTCCAGGCGAACGCGATGCTCCTGCCGGAGGCCGAGATCGACGACGGGGTCTTCGACATCGTGGTCATGCGTCCCCGGGGGTTCTTCGGCTGGGTGCGGATCGGCGCGCGGATCTTCTGGGAGAACGCGATCCTCCGGTGGTTCCGCCGCTCGACGCTCGGCAACACGTTCGTCGGGCGTCGGATCATCACCCGCGCCAAGCAGGAACGGCCGCTGCGCTACCTGCGTGGTGAGGAGTTCGTGCTGCGGCTCGAGAAGCCGGACGAGTTCGAGATCGACGGCGACCCCGTCGGCGAGATCTCGGCGTTCCGGGCGCGGATCGACCCGGGGGCGCTCCGTGTCCGCGTGCCGGAGCCCGCGGAGCCGACCGGCCGCGCCGCGCGCAAGCGCTCCTAGCGCGGGTCGGGCTCGCCGGAGACGATCGCGCGGAGCCAGTCCCTTGCCTCGACGAATGCCTCGTCCGAGTAGCGCAGCGGCACCTCGGACTCCAGCCGATCCGCGCGCGGGTAGGACCCGAGGAACGTCACGCGCGGGCTGAACCGACGCAGGCCGAGCAGGGCATCGGCGACTCGCTCGTCCTCGACGTGCCCGTCGAGGTCGATGACGAACCGGTAGCGGCCGAGCTCGTCCCCGATCGGCCGCGAGGACAGCAACCCCATGTTGATGCCCCTCGTGGCGAACTGCTCGAGCATGTCGACGAGGGCACCCGGGTGGTCTGCGGGCAGTTCGACGATGACGCTCGTCTTGTCCGATCCGGTGCGCTCCGGGATGCTCAGCGTCTTCGAGACGAGCACGAAGCGGGTGACGGCACTCGCGTTGTCGCCGATCGAGCTCGCGAGCACGGCGAGGTCGTGGTGGTCGGTGATGCCCGGCGGGGCGACGGCGGCGTCGGCCGTGGGGTGCTCGTCGAGCAGGGCGACGGCGGCGGCGACGTTCGACGAGGCCGGGATGTGGCCGTGTCCGGGGACGTTCGTCTCGAGCCAGCGGTGGGTCTGGGCGTAGGCGACGGGGTGCGCGTTCACGGTGCGGACGTCGGCGAGCGCGGTGCCGTGCCGGGCGACGAGCACGAAGTCGACCGGGACGAGGTACTCGCCCACGATCCGCACGCCGGGGATCCGGGCGAGGGCGTCCTGTGTGGCGCTGACGCCGCCGTCGACGCTGTTCTCGATCGCGATGACGGCACCGACGGAGCGGCCGGACATCACGTCGTCGAGCGCTTCTCCGACGTTGTTGACGCTCCGCCAGGGCTTTCCGGCAGCCGCGTCGACGAGCTTGAGCGCCGCCTCGGTGAAGGTGCCGGCGGGTCCGAGGTAGCTGTACGTGTCGGACGCTGCGTCGGGCTGGCTCATGCCGCCGAGCCTATTGCACCCGTCCGCGCCGCCACGGCCCGTGACGCGGCGCCCGGTCGCCACTGCTGCGCACTCGCCGCGGCGGGCGCCGCCGGACTGGAGGCACGCGGCAGCCCGGCACTGGGCCTCCCGCCCGCCCCGCGGCGAGTGCGCAGACACGGCGACGCCCGGCGGCGCCCGGCCACCGCTCCCGCGCACTCGGCGCCGGGCACACGCGCGCACCGCCGGACGGGAGGCGCGGGGCGGGCTGGCACCGGGCCTCCCGCCCGCCCCGTAACGAGTGCGCAGACACGGCGGCGCCCGGCGGCGCCCGGCCACCGTTTCCGCGCACTCGCCGCCGGGCACACGCGCGCACCGCCGGACGGGAGGCGCGGGGCGGGCTGGCACCGGGCCTCCCGCCCGCCCCGCGGCGAGTGCGCAGACACGGCGACGCCCGGCGGCTGCCGGCCACCAATACTGCGCACTCGGCGCCAGGCACACGCGCGCACCGCCCGGCGGGAGGCGCGGGGCGGGCTGGCACCGGTCCTCCCGCCCGCCCCGCGGCGAGTGCACAGACGTGGCGACGCCCGGCGGCGAGGCCCGCGTCAGTCGGCCGCGGTACCGGTCAGCCGCGCCTCGCAGATGGCCGCGTCGTCGTCGTCCCGGGGGTAGGTCAGCGCCGCGAAGCGCCCCTCGGGGTCGAGCGTGGTGAGCAGCGACTTCGCGATGCCGTCGAGCTGGGCGACCTGCTCGTCGGTCAGCGCGTCGATCACGAAGCGACGGGCGGTGCGGACGTGGTCGGGCGCTGCCTCCACGATCGTGGCGTACCCGGCGTCCGTGAGCCGCACGTCGGTCGCGCGGCGGTCGTCGGTGGACGGGCAGCGCGCGACGAGTCCGCGCTTCTCGAGCCGGGACACCACGTGCGACAGCCGCGGGAGCGACGCGTTCGTCGCCGATGCGAGCGCGGACATCCGGAGGGTGCGCGTGTCGGTCTCGGAGAGCATGGCGATGACCATGTAGTCGAAGTGGGTCAGGTCGGCGTCCCGCTGGAGCTGCTGGTCGAGCGCTGCCGGCAGGAGTTCCATCACCGCGACGAGCTTCATCCAGGCACGCAGCTGCTCGCGCGTCAGCCAGGGGGTCTCGTCGGTCATGCTCCCATCCTACGAAATGGTTGTCGTTTCAACCACCCTGGAGTTCCGCCGAGCCGTCAGCCACCCCACGACGAGCACCGCGACGACCACGAGCAGCAGTGCGCCCTCGACGACGAGCAACCGCGTGGTGTAGTCGAACGGCACCACCGTGGGGTTCTTCGCACCGTGGTGCTTCGCGGCGATCTCCGGCAGGACGACCAGCGCCAGCACGCTCCCGAGCACGACGGCCGCCTGCACCACGACGAGGACCCACAGACGGAGCGCACGGCCGGCCCGGCGGAGTCCGAGACCGACGAGGACCACGAACGGCGACAGGATCGCGTCGTGCAGGATCACCGCGCCGAGGAGCCAGGTCGCGAGGCCCCCGATGCGGTTCGGACGGACGGTTGTGACCATGACGTACGCGCCGAACGCGATCACGAGGACCCCGACGACGACGAGCACGATCCGCGCGGCCCTCACGAGAGCACCTCGATCTTCGCGATCCACTTCGTCTGCAGCACGCCGGGCCGCCCGGGCGCGATGATCCGAGCGGGGAACCCGTGGTCGAGGTCGAGCGTCGCGCCGTTCAGCTCGAGCGCCACGAGCGTCGTCGGGTCGGACGCGTACTCCGGCCCCATGTCCATGATCCGGTAGCCGCCGTGGCGCTCCAGGCTGGTCACCCGCACGTGCGAGGACGGGTCGGCCTGCACCGCTCGGAGCAGGTCGCGCATCCGGACTCCCTTCCAGGTCGCCATCTGACTCCATCCCTCGACGCACGAGATCGGCAGCGCCGCCTCGGTGGTCCCGAGCGCGACGAGCTCGGCGCGGGAGAACATCCTCGTCACCGCGGGACCGGCCACCGTGAGCGACCAGTCCGCTGCGGTCGCGGTCGCGAGGACGCCAGCTGCCCGCGCGGTCCGGTTCACCGGGAGACCGTTCGGGCCGATGTGCCGCTTGCGGGGCGCGAAGACGTTGAACGGCTCGGCGAGCTTCGAGGACTGGCCGGCGGTGAGCACCACGACGCCGGCGGTCGCGGCCGCGATGCCCGTGAAGAAGCCGCGACGGGCGATCCGCTCGCGTCGACCGGCGGTCGGGTCCGGCCGTCCGGCCCGTTCGGTCCGTTCGGTCGGTTCGGTCCGTTCGGTCGGTTCGGTCGGTTCGGTCGGTTCGGTCGGTTCCGGACGGGAGGCTCGGCCCGGCCCCGCCCCGTCGGCCCACCGCATCACGCGGCCGGTGATCCCCCGCGGGTACGCCGCGGTGGCGTCGTACGCCGGCAGCTCGCTGCCGACGGTGTCGTCGTGCACGAAGCGGCCGTCCGCGTCGTAGGAGTCCCGCTTCCGCCAGTAGCGGCTGATCACCCGGAGCTTCGCGCCGATGTGGATCACGAGCGACCCGATGATGACGTACGCCAGCGCGTAGTGCACCTGCCGGAACGGGAACGGCCACGGGTACCACTGGAACGTGTTCACGAGCCCGGTCGCGACCTGGACGATCGACGCCGCGACGAACACCGCGATCGACGCACGCTCGAGGAAGTGCAGGACGTTCCGCACCGGCGGGTCCTGCGCCAACGCGGGCATCACGGTGTTGAGCTTCGCGAGGAGCAGGGGGATGATCGCGATCCCCGCCGTGATGTGGAGCCCCTGCGTGAACTGGTAGAGCTGCACGGGCCTGGTCGGGAAGCGCATCCCGGGCAGCGGGTCCTGCAGCAGGTGGCTGTAGACACCGGTCCCGAAGCAGATCAGGAACGCGATGCCGAGCAGCCGTCCGACGACGACCGCCGATCGGGCGTTCCGGTTCGGGGAAGCCATGGCGGCCCGGGCATCGTGGAGGCCCTGCCGGACGAACGTCGGTAGCCTCGACGGACCATGCGTCTGCGTCCCGGCACCCTGCTCCCGACCGTGCTCGCCGTCATCGGCGTGCTGGCCCTGGCGGGCGTCATCGCCTTCGGGGTCACGCATCTGGGGTTCCTCCGGTCCGGTCATCGACAACCATTCGTTGCGTGGACCCTGATCGCTTGGGCGGTGTTCGTCGTCGCGGTCGTCGGGCTCCGGTTCGTCCCGGCTCGTCTGGTCACCATCATCGTCCTCGGCGGCGCCGTGGTCGTGGGGCTCGCCGCCATGGTCGGTCAGCCGAACACCAGCACCGACTCTGCTCGCTACGCCTGGGACGGCATCGTCCAGCACGCCGGGGTCTCGCCGTACGCACACACGCCGCAGTCGACCGCGCTGTCCGGCCTCCGTCCGGAGTGGTTGTTCCCGGACAAGGTGAACGGCACGTGCGAGCCGCTGCAGCCGCGGTACCGCGGGCTCGGGGACGGGGCAGCCGGACACTGCACGGCGATCAACCGCCCCGACGTGCCGACGATCTACCCGCCGATGGCCGAGCTGTGGTTCGCGCTCGTGCGCTTCTCCGTGCCGGCCACCGTGCAGTACTGGCCGTTCCAGCTCGCCGGCCTGCTCGTCTCGCTCGGCGTCACCGTCGGACTGCTCGTCGTCCTGCGCCGCATCGGCCGCCCGGCCTGGTGGGCGGCGCTCTGGGCGTGGTGCCCGCTCGTGGCGTCCGAGGCCGTCACGAACTCCCACGTCGACGTCGTCGGCGCGGCCCTCGCGACCGCCGGCGCCGTACTGGTCGCGTTCGGCCGGCCGATCTGGGGCGGGATCATGCTCGGCGCCGCGACGTGCACGAAGCTCATCCCGGCGATCGTCTACCCGGCGCTGCTCGGCCGGTGGCGGAACTGGTGGGCGGTACCCGTCGGCATCGCCGTGTTCGGGTTGCTCTACGTCCCCTACGTCGCGTCGACCGGAGCGAAGGTGCTCGGGTACCTGCCCGGCTACCTGACCGAGGAGGGGTACGAGGACGGCTCCCGCTTCGCCCTCGTGTCGCTCGTCGCGAAGGGCGACCTCGGCACGGTGATCGTCGCGCTCGTCGTCCTCGTCGCAGCGGTGCTCGCGTGGCGCCTCTCGGACCCGAGCCGACCGTGGTCCGGCGAGGTCCTGATGATCGGCGTGACCTTCCTCGCGGTGACGCCGCGGTACCCCTGGTACGCGCTGCTCCTGATCCCGTTCGTGGTGCTCTCGGGGCGGTGGGAGTGGATGTCCATCGCGCTCGCGATCGCCCTGCGTGGTGTGTGGCCGTCGGTGGACGCGTACCGCTGGTGGCTCGGCGCGGCGATCCTGGTCATCGTGGTGGTGACGGTCATCCGGACGGACCGGTCGGACTGGATCCGCTGGCGCGACCGGCTCCTCCCGGGGCGCGACCGGCGCCTGCTCCCGGTGCGCGACCGACGACCCGCCGTATCATCGCTGCCATGACGGCTCGCATGCTCCCGTCGACGGGACTGCTCCGTCGCGTCCGGCAGCCGTCCGCGCCGATCCCCCACCGGCCGGACGACGACGGCCTGCTCGACCGGTTCGGCCGACGGGCGGTCGACCTCCGTGTGTCCCTCACCGAGCGGTGCAACCTCCGGTGCACGTACTGCATGCCGGAGCAGGGGCTGCCGGTCATCCCGAACGAATCGCTGATGACCGCCGAGGAGATCGAACGGCTCGTCCGTCTGGGCGCAGCACACCTCGGCATCCGCAAGGTCCGCTTCACGGGCGGCGAACCGCTGCTCCGCCGTGACCTGGCGGACGTGATCGCCCGGACCGCTGCGCTCGGGGTGGAGGTCTCGCTGACGACCAACGCGATCGGGCTCGCCGCACGCGCCGCCGATCTGCGGGCCGCCGGACTCGACCGGATCAACGTCTCGCTGGACACCGTCGACCCCGTCGTGTTCGCGGAGGTCACCCGTCGGCCGTTCCTCGACCGTGTCCTCGACGGGATCGCCGCCGCGGACGACGCCGGACTCGGCGTGAAGATCAACGCCGTCCTGCTCCGCGGGGTGAACGACCACCTCGCACCCGACCTGCTCGCCTGGTGCCTGGACCGCGGCCACGAGCTCCGCTTCATCGAGCAGATGCCGCTCGACCCCGGACACGCCTGGGACGGCGACGACATGGTCACCGCGGCCGAGACCCGTGCGCTGCTCGGCGACCGCTTCGTGCTGACGCCGCACGACGCCCCGCGGGACGGCGCCCCCGCCGAACGGTTCCGGGTCGCCGCACGGTCCACGGGCGACGAACTCGGCACCGTCGGCGTCATCGCGAGCGTCACCGAGTCGTTCTGCGCCGACTGCACCCGCACCCGCCTGACCGCCGAGGGCCACGTCCGCAGTTGCCTGTTCTCCGACGACGAGTCCGACCTCCTCGGCCCGATGCGCGCGGGCGCGTCGGACACCGACGTGCTCGACCTGTGGCGGCGTGCGATGTGGGCGAAGCCGCGGGACCACGGGGACGATGCCGACGGCATGGTGCACCCGTCCCGTGGCATGAGCGCGATCGGCGGCTGAGGTGACGGCGATCCGGTTCTTCGCCGCGGCGCGCGCTGCCGTCGGCCTCGACGAGACCACGACGGACGCCCACACGCTCGACGACGCCCTGCGCGCCGTGCGGGCCGACGACCCCGAGCGCTGGACGGCCCTGCAGGAGCGGTGCTCGTACCTGGTCGACGGCGTGAGCACCCGCGACCGGTCGACCCCGCTCACCGGTGTCGCACTGGTCGACGTGATGCCGCCCTTCGCCGGCGGTTGACCCGCACGTTCCCACCCATCACGCTCGCGGTGGGAGGTCGAATCGCGCGTGGTGGGTCGGAACTTCCGACCGCCGACGCGCGATTCGACTTCCCACGCGTGGATCGACCTGCGACACCCGTGGGTAACGCAGCGCGGGCAGGGCAGCGCGCTACGGGCTGACCGACAGGACGATGAACGCGGCGAAGATCACCAGGTGGACCCCGCCCTGCAGCCGCGTCGCTCGTCCGGGCAGCACCGTGAGCACCGCGGCGACGATGGTGAGCGCGAGCAGCACGATCTGCGCCGACCCGAGGCCGAGCAGCAGCACCCCGTCGGTGAAGAACGAGGCGATCGCGATCGCCGGGATCGTCAACCCGATCGACGCCATCGCCGATCCCATCGCCAGGTTCAGGCTCGTCTGGATCCGGTTGCGTGCAGCGGCCTTCGACGCCGCGATGCCCTCCGGCAGCAGGATGAGCAGCGCGATCACGACACCGACGAACGACGGCGGGAACCCGACCGCGGCGACACCGGCCTCGATCGCGGGCGACTCCACCTTCGCCAGCCCGACCACGGTCACGAGCGCCAGGAGCAGCAGCCCGAGCGAGATCAGCGTCGCGCGTCCGGCTGGACGGTCGGCGTGGGTGTCCTCCGACTCCTCGAGGACCCCGCCCGACCGGTTCACCGGCAGGAAGAAGTCGCGGTGCGCCACGGTCTGGGTGACGACGAACAACCCGTAGAGCGCGAGGGACGCCACTGCCACGAACACGAGTTGGACCGCGGTGAACGACGAGTCGGAGGTGCCGGTGGTGAACGTCGGCAGCACCAGCGTCAGCACCGCCAGCGCGGCGACGGTCATGGTCGCGGCGGAGGCGCCCTCCTGGTTGAACCGCACGGTGTTGTGCCGCAGGGTGCCGATCAGGATCGCGAGCCCGACGAGCCCGTTCATCGTGATCATCACCGCGGAGAAGACCGTGTCCCGTGCCAGTGTCTCGGCCTTGGCGCCTCCGGAGCTGGAGAGCGCGATGATGAGGGCGACCTCGATGATCGTCACGGCGACGGCGAGCACGAGCGACCCGAACGGTTCGCCGACGCGGTGCGCCACGACCTCCGCGTGGTGCACGGCCGCGAGCACCGTGCCGGCGAGGACGACCGCGACGAGGACGACGACCGCCGTCCCGAGGTCGTGCCGGCCGAAGGAGACCACGAGCACGATCGCGGCGATCACGGGCACTGCGATGGGCCACGCCCGGAGGATCCTCGTCACCGGGCAATCCTGTCACCGTCGCGGTTCGTACACGTCCACTTCGCCGACCGGCACCGCGATCCGGACGTCGTCACCGACCGCGAGCCCGAGCCTGCTGGCGGCCGCCACGGTCACGTCCGCGACCAGCTCCTGCGCATGGATGCGCACGAGTCCGTCCCGCGGCTCGAGCGCGGTGACGGTCCGCAGCAGACCGGAGCCGTCAGGGCCGACGACCGCGGCGGTCGGGTGGTAGGCCGCCAGACACCGGCGGCCTGGAGGCTCGACCCGCGTCCGCCCCGACAGCTCGCCGCCGCCGTCGAGCGCGATCCCACCAGCGGTGGCGGTCCCGGGGAGCAGCACCAGTCCGGAGAACGCGGCACCGAAGTCGCTCGTCGGACGCCCGAGGACCTCGGCGGTCGTGCCGGACTCGACGACCCGACCACGGTCGACGACGAGCACCCGGGTCGCGAGCGTGACGACCTCGATGGGGTCGTGCGTGACGAGCAGGCTGGGGCGCCCGGCGATCGCGGTCGCCAGGGCCGCACGCACGCTGCCCCGCGCCTCGACGTCGAGCGCGGAGGTGGGCTCGTCGAGCAGGAGCACGGCGGGGTCGGCGGCGAGTGCTCTGGCGATCGCGACGCGCTGCGCCTGCCCGCCGGACAGGGTCGCGGGATCGCGGTCGGCCAACCCGACCGCGTCGACGAGTGCCAGGGCCCTGTCGGAGGCGACCCGTGCCTCCCGTCCGCGCCTTCCGGTGGACCGCGGACCATAGCCGACGTTGCCGGCCACCGACAGGTTCGGGAACAGGTCGGAGCGCTGCGCGACCAGACCGACCCGCCGTCGGTGCGGTGGCGCGGGTCGACGGCCGCCGTCGACCGTGCTGCCGTCGATGTCGATCGATCCGGCGTCGAGTGCGAGCAGGCCGGCGACGGCCTCGACGATCGACGACTTGCCGGCGCCGTTCGGCCCGATGACCGCGACGCACTCGTCCGGCCCCACCTCGACGACCACGTCGACGTCGCGGTCCCGCAGGACCACGTGCGCGCGGAGCCCCCTCACGACCAGGCCGCCCGGGCTCCGGTGCGGATCGAGGTCAGCCCGATCACGACGACGGCGACCACGACGAGCACGAGCGCCAGCGCGACGGCCGTGTCCGGGTCGACCTCCCGCTGCAGGTAGATCTCCAGCGGCAGGGTGCGGGTGACGCCCTCCAGGCTGCCGGCGAAGGTCAGCGTCGCACCGAACTCACCGAGGGCCCTGGCGAAGCAGAGCACCAGGCCGGACGCGATGCCGGGCAGGGCACGCGGGATCGTCACGGTGAACAGCACCCGCGTCGGACCGGCACCGAGCGTGGACGCGATGCGCTCCAGCCGGTCGCCGCCGATCCGGAGCGAGCCCTCGATCGCCGACACGAGGAACGGCATCGCGACGAACGTCTGTGCCATCACGACCGCCGCCGTGGTGAACGCGATGCGGACGCCGTGGTCGGCGAGGAAGCCACCGACGGGCCCGATCCGGCCGAACGCCGCGAGGAGGGCGAGTCCGCCGACGACGGGTGGCAGGACGAGGGGCAGGAGCACGACGGCGCGCGCGACACCGACCCAGCGGGAGCGGACGCGGGAGAAGACGACGGCGAGCGGGAGCCCGAGGACGAACGCGATGCCGGTCGCGGCCGCGGCCGTGCCGAGGCTCAACCCCAGTGCGGTGAGGGACGACGGTGCGGTGACGAGCGCGACGAAGGACGTCCAGTCCACCCGGCCGACCATCGCGAGCACCGGGACGACGACGAACAGTCCCCCGAGCACGGCCGGGACCGGCAACCACCACGGTGCCGCCGTGCCCGACCTGCTCGTCACGGTGCGCCGAAGCCCGCCGTCGTGAGCACCTTCTCGCCCTCGGCCGAGCGGACGTACGCGCTGAACGACTTCGCGAGCGCGACGTTCGACGAACCCCGCACGACGCCGATCGGGTACGTGTTCACGGCGCTCTTCGACTCGTCGAACGACACCCCGTCCACCTTGTCACCAGCGCCCTTGACATCCGTGACGTAGACGAGCCCGGCGTCGGCCTGTCCCGACTCGACCTTGCCGAGGACGTCCGTGACGGACTGTTCCTCGCTGACCGGGTGCAGGGTGACGCCGGCAGCCTGCTCGACCTGCTCGGTCGCCGCGCCGCACGGCACCGGGGCCGCGCACGTGACGACCTGCAGACCGGAGGCGGTGAGGTCGTCGAGGTTCGTGATCTTCTTCGGGTTCCCCGGGGCGACGGCGATCTGCAGCACGTTGGTGGCGAACGCCGGGGTGCTGCCGCTGATCAGGTCGGCCTTGGTGAGCTTCGTCATGTTCGCCTCGTCGGCGCTCGCGAACACGTCGGCCGGCGCACCGTTCTGGATCTGCGTGACGAGGTCGCTCGAGCCGGCGAACGAGAACTTCACCGTCGTGCCGGGGTGCGCGTCCTCGTAGTCCGATCCCAGCTCGGTGAAGGTCTTCTGCAGCGAAGCGGCAGCGAACACCGTGATCGTGCCGGTCGGGCCGGCGCTCGCACTGGCACTCGCGCTGCTGTCCTTCGCGGTGCCGGTGCCGGTGCCGGCGCTGCCCGTGCTGCACCCGGCCAGGACGACGGCGACGACAGCGGCCGTGACGGCGGCGGCGATGGTCTTGGTACGCATTCGGTTTCCCATCTTTTGACCGCATCCGCGGATCGACCGAGCCAGCCTATCCGCAGATGCGGTCACACAGTGGGGAGTCCCTCGCGGACCCACGCCTGCATGCCACCGTCGAGGATCGTCGTCGGCCGATCGGCGGTCGCTGCCCAGGCGACGGCGCGCGGGCCCCGGGCGCACACGACGACCACCGGGCCGCCGTCGTCTGGCAGGTCCTCCGGTGGGGCCGCCCCGGCGATGATGCCACCGGCGCGCTCGGCCGGGGTCCGGACGTCGACGACCACCACGGGATCGGCGGCGTCCGCGACGCGTGCAGCGAGGGCCGACGGCGAGATGCGGTTCCCGGATGCGGCCTCGGGAGCGTCCGGTCGTCGCGACCCAGGGCCTCGCCGGAGCGGACTCTCGGTCCATCGCCATCGACGGGCGTCGACGCTCAGCACCCGACCGAGCAGCGGTTCCCCGAGCCCGGCGACGAGCGCGGTCACCTGTGCTGCCATCACCGAGCCCACCGCACCGCAGAGCGCCGGCAGGACCCCGTCGAGTGCGCACGAGCCCTCGTCCGGTCGCACCTCTGGATGCAGGTCGTGGAAGTCCACCACGCGGTCGTCGAACACGGAGACCTGGCCGTCGTAGCCGAGCACCGTCCCCCACACGAACGGGACGCCGTGCCGTGCGCACGCGTCCGAGACCGCACGTGTGACGACGACCGAGTCCGCGGCGTCGACCACGACGTCGTGCCCGGCGACGAGGTCCGCGTGGAAGGACCCGACGACGGCGTCGACCCGGCACTCGGGGTCGACGGCACGGACACGGGCCGCTGCGACCTCGGCTTTCGGCACCCCGATGTCCGCGGTGCCGAAGAGCGTCTGCCTGGCGAGGTTCGACGCGTCGACGACGTCGGGATCGACGATCGTCAGCCGGGCGATGCCGCTCCCGGCCAGGTACGCCACGACCGGGGCACCGAGTCCACCGGCACCGACGACGAGCACACGAGCGGCGGCCAGCCGTTCGAGGACGGGATCACCGCCGGCGTCGAGCGCTGCGGTACGGGACCCGAGGCGACGGCGGCCCGGGGTCAGGTGCTCGTGCTCGTCAGTCGTCGGCATCCGGTGTCTCCACGGTGACCATCGTCGCCTTCACCGAGGCGACGGCGACCGACCCGATCTCGAGCCCCAGATCGCGGACGGCCTCTGCGCTCATCAGCGAGACGACCCGGTGCGGACCGCACTGCAACTCGACCTGGGCCATGACGGTGTCGACGACGAGGTCCGTCACGATGCCGACGAAGCGGTTGCGCGCCGAGCTCCGCACCGGTGCCGCCGGATCGGGGAGCGACGCCCCGTGGGCCTTGGCGTGCGTCGCGAGCTCGCGCCCGTCGACCACCGCACGGCCGGCGTCATCGACGAGTCGCGAGAAGGTGCCGTTGTCGACGAGCCGCCGCACCGTGTCGTCGCTCACACCGAGGTAACGGGCGGCGTCCTTGATGCGCAAGCGGCTCATGCCCAGACCCTAACCCGTCCCCACGACCCGTCGGTTCCTGTGAGGGCTCCGAATCCGAATGTGACATTCACAGCCAGGCACGCCGATTCCCCAGGGGCCCGCCCAGGGGCCGTCGCTACCGTCGAGCGCGTGAGTTCCCCCCGCACCGGCAGCATCCGGGTGCCCCGTCCGATCGACGCACCCGTGGTCCGTTCGCGGCTGCGCGGCGCCGCCGGAGCGCTCGGCCTGTCGGTCGTCCGGACGCCGGAGCTGTCCGTCGGTGCGATCGGTGCGCTGGTCTCGGCGGCCTTCGCCTGGGTCCCGTCGCTCTGGTACGACGAAGCCGCGACCGTCACCAGTGCCCAGCGCTCCTGGCCGCAGCTCTGGGCCGAACTGCACTCCGTGGACGCCGTGCACGGGCTCTACTACGCGCTCATGCACGTGTGGTTCTGGCTCGTCGGGTACACGCCGTTCACGCTCCGCTTCCCGAGCGCCCTCGCCATCGGCGTCGCCGCCGGACTCGTCGTCGCCCTCGGCCGCCGGCTCGGCGGCAGACGACTCGGGATCGTCGCGGGCCTGGTGTTCATCGCACTCCCCCGCGTGCAGTGGGCCGGCAGCGAAGGCCGACCCTACGCGACCGTCACCGCGCTCTCGGTCTGTCTGACACTCGTCGGGCTCACGGCGGTGCGACGGACCCGGGCGAACGGACGGCACCCCGTCCAGTGGTGGATCGCGTACGGCGCGCTCGCCGTCGTCGCCGTGACGCTCAACGTCTACCTCGCGCTCGCGGTCGTCGCGCACGCGGTCGTCCTGTTCTGGACCCTCGTGGCCCGCAGGTCCGCCGTCCGTCGATCCGCACTCTCGGACCGCGGTGGCACGGTGGCCGCACCGCTGGTCACACGGCGCGCACTCGTCCGCTGGGTGATCGCCGGGGTGGCCGCGGCCGTCGTGGTGTCGCCCTTGGTGATCGAGGTCGCATCGCAGTCGAAGCAAGTCGCCTGGATCGCCGGCATCACCTCGCGGACCGACGCCCAGGTCTTCGCCACCGCGTGGTTCGGTGGCGACAACGTCTACGCGACGGTCGCCTGGGCGCTGATGGCCGTCGGCGTCGTCACCGCGCTGGTGCGGGCACACCGGACATCTCCTGCCGTCCGTGACCTGTTCCGCGCACAGACCGTGCGGGTGGCACTCCCCCTGGCGCTCGTCCCGACCATCGTGCTGGTGGGCGCGACCGCGCTCGGTGAGCACCTGTACTCCCCGAAGTACGCGAGCCTGAGCCTGCCGTTCGTCGCCGTCCTGATCGCCCTGGCGCTGACCGCGATCCGCCCGCGGGTGTGGCTCGCAGGGGCGGTCGCGGCACTCCTCGTCCTGTCGATCCCGTCCGCGTACGACGTCAAGACACCGACGTCCAAGCAGGACTCGACGTGGGCGAAGGCCGCGTCGATCATCGCGTCGGTCCGGGACACCCGACCGGACGCCGACGAAGGCGTCATCTTCGGCAGTGTGTACAAGCACCCGGGGGCCACGTCGGACATCATCCGGGTGTCCTACCCGTGGGCGTTCACCGGCATGACCGACCTCGGCGTCCGGAAGAACGGCGCGGAGTCCGGCGTCCTGTGGAACCAGACCGGCGACCTCGCCACGACGGTCCCGGCGCGGCTCGACGACATCGACACCGTGTGGTTCGTCGGCGGGACCTCGCGGAACATCGAGCCCGAGGCGGCGTCCCTCCTCGCCGAGCACGGGTTCACCGCCCGCGAGCACTGGAAGACCGGCACCGTGATCATGACCGAGTACGTCCGCGCCTCCTGACACGAGCCTCGACGGCTGCCCGGTGTGGGATGCTGCCGGGATGCGCCACGACGTCCGACCGATCGAACCGTCCGACGCCGACCGGCTCGCCGAGCTCCTCGTCGAGAACCGCGCGTACCTCGCCCCGTGGGACCCGGTGCGCCCTGACACGTTCTTCACGGCCGACGGGCAGCGCGCCGAGATCCTCGCGTGCGTCCGACGCCGCGAGCGGGGGCAGATGCTGCCGCTGGTCATCACCACCGACGGCGTCGTCGTGGGGCGCCTGAACATCAACTCGATCGTCCTCGGCGCGTTCATGTCGGGGACGCTCGGGTACTGGGTCGCCGAGGCGTCCGCCGGACACGGGGCCGCCACCGCGGCCGTGGGGCTCGCGGTCCGCCGTGCCTTCGACCAGCTCGGGCTGCACCGGGTCGAGGCGGGGACGCTGCCGCACAACGCACGGTCGCAGCGGGTCCTCGAGAAGAACGGCTTCGAGCGCTACGGCTACGCGCCGAGGTACCTCCGGATCGCCGGCGAGTGGCAGGACCACGTCCTGTTCCAGCGACTGTCCGACTGACCGCCGGTCCCGGTCCTGGTCCTGGTCCTGGGCTCAGTGCACGACGCGTGCGCCGTGCACCGGGCCGGTGGCGCGGACCGCGATCATGCCGATGGCGCTCAGGGCGACCTGGACCTCGAGCGCGGTGTCGGTGTCCGCGACGAGGAACGCCACCGTCGGCCCGCTGCCGGAGACGATCCCGGCGAGCGCACCCGACTTCTCACCGAGCTCCAGGGTCTTCGCGAGCGCGGGCTGCAGTCGCATCGCCGGTGCCTGCAGATCGTTGTGCAGGCAGTCCGCGAGCAGGTCGGGGTCCCCCGCGCGCAGCGCCTGCAGCACGTTCGCCTCGACCACGGGGTTCGACGGGGCCGGCGCGATGTCGGCCCGGTAGCGCTCGCGGTGTTCGTCGAGCGCACGGTACACGGCCGGCGTGGAGAGCCCGTCGTCGCTCAGCCCGAGGACCCAGTGGAACTCGCCCTTCGCCAGCGCCGGGCTGAGCTCGTCCCCGCGGCCGGTCCCCACGGCGGTCCCGCCCACGAAGGCGAACGGCACGTCGGCCCCCAGCTCGGCGGCGAGGCGCAGGAGTTCGTCACGCCCGAGCGCGGTGCCCCAGAGCGTGTCGACGGCGAGGAGCGTCGCGGCAGCGTCCGCTGACCCGCCGCCCATCCCGCCCGCGACCGGGACCTGCTTGTCGATCGTCAGCCGGACGCCGCCCTGGTACCCCGCCGACTCGGCCACGAGCCGGGCAGCACGGATCGCGAGGTTCGTGTCGTCCACGGGCACCGCCGACGTGTCGATGGGTCCGGTGAACCGCACCGAGAAGTCATCGGCGGGTTCGGCGACGACGTCCTCGAACAGCGACACCGCCTGGTAGGCCGTCGCGACGTCGTGGTAGCCATCGTCCTGCAGGGCGCCGACGGACAGGAAGACGTTGATCTTGCCGGGAGCGCGCGTCCGCACGCGGGTCGGTGCGGCCAGCGAGGTCATACGACCAACCTATCCCGCGCGCGCTGCGCTGAAACCCCGCTCCAGGTCGGCCAGGATGTCGTCCGGGTGCTCCAGGCCGATCGACAGCCGGATGAGCCCGTCGCCGACCCCCGCTGCCGCCCGCTGCTCGGTCGTCATCTGCACGTGGGTCGTCGACGCGGGGTGCACGACGAGCGACCGGACGTCGCCGATGTTCGACACGTGGTCGAACAGCTCGAGGGCGCCGACGAAGCGCCGACCGGCCTCGACTCCACCGGCGAGGTCGAACGCCATCACCGCCGACGGGCCTGCCGGGACGTAGCGCTGCTGCAGGTGGTGCCACGGCGAGTCGGGCAGCCCGGCGTAGTGCACGCGGTCCACCTGGTCGTGTGCGTCCAGCCACGTCGCCACCGTCGCCGCGTTCGACACGTGCCGGTCCATCCGGAGCGACAGGGTCTGGATGCCCTGCAGCACGAGGAACGCGTTGAACGGGGCGATCGCGGGACCGAGGTCGGCGGCGACCTTCGTCCTGGTGCGCATGATGAACGCACGGTTCCCGAACCGCTCGGCGAAGTTGGTCCCCGCGAAGCCGGAGTCGAGCGTCGTCAGCTGCGGGTACTTGTCGGCGTGCGCCGCCCAGTCGAAGGTGCCGCCGTCGACCAGCAGCCCGGCGATCGCACTGCCGTGTCCGGCGAGGTACTTCGTCGCCGAGTGCACGACGATGTCCGCGCCGTGCTCGAACGGCCGGACGAGGTAGGGCGTGGCGATCGTGTTGTCGACGATGAGCGGGACACCGGCGTCGTGCGCGACACCGGCCACGCCCGCGAAGTCGAGGACGTCGCCGCGCGGGTTCGGGATCGACTCGCCGAAGAACGCGCGGGTCTCCGGGCGGACGGCCGCCGCCCACTCGTCGAGGTCGGTCGGCTCCTGCACGAAGGTGAACTCGATGCCGAGGTCACGGAGCGTCGAGGCGAACAGCGTGTACGTGGCGCCGTACAGCGACGCACTCGAGACCACGTGCGCGCCCGCCCGGGCGACCCCGAGGATCGCCAGGGTGGTCGCCGCCTGACCCGAGGCGGTTGCCAGGGCACCGACACCGCCCTCGAGGTCCGCGATCCGTCGTTCGAGCGCTGCCGCCGACGGGTTGTTGACGCGCGAGTACGTGTGGCCGGGGACGTCGAGCATGAAGCGCCCCGCTGCCTCCTCCGACGACGGGTACACGAACGCGGCGCTCTGCGCGATCGGCGGCACGTTCCCGCCGAACCCGGGATCGGCCTTGAAGCCGGCGCGGATCTGCCGGGTCTCGAACGCCCAGCCCTCTTCCGTCGTCCCCATCAGGCAGGCACCGACGCGCGGACCAGCGGGATGACCTGCTCGCCGAAGCGCTCCATCTCCTCGAGCTGCGGCGAGAACTGCAGCAGCAGCGTGTCGACGCCGGCGTCCTCGTACTCGCGGATGCGTGCCGCCACCTGCGCAGGGGTCCCGACGAACTGCGGCCGCAGACCACGGTTCGACACCGAGTAGTCCTCGAGCGACGGCACGTGCTCGAGCTGCGACTTGGAGATGAAGTCCTGGTAGGACTCGTAGGCCCCGCCGTGCTGCACGTCGGTGATCCGCGCCAGCTCGGCCTGCGCCTCCTCCTCGGTCTCGCGGACGATCGCGTACGCGGCCATGCCGAACGCCTCGAAGGGCGGCAGCCCGGCGTCCTCGCGACGACGACGCATCTCCGCGATCTTCGTCCGGAGCTCCTCGACCGTGCCGCCGTGCGTCACGTAGGCGTCCGCGTAGTGCGTGATGCTCGCCTTGCCCGCCTCGCTCTCGCCGCCCGCGTAGATGCGCGGGGTGATGCGCGGCTTCGGTTCCAGGTGGGCGTTCTCGATGTCGTAGTACTCCCCGTGGAACGAGTACGGAGTCTCGCGCCACAGGCCCTTCATGATCTCGACGAACTCCGCCGTGCGCTTGTAGCGGTCGTCGTGCTCCGAGAAGATGCCGCCGTACTGGCGCGCCTCCTCTGCCCACCACGCGCTCACCACGTTGAACGTGAAGCGCCCGCCGGAGATGTCGTCGATCGTCGCCGCCTGCTTCGCCGTGACGGCCGGCAGGTGGTACCCGGGCCGCATCGCCGCCATGATCTCCAGGCGCTCGGTCGTCGCCGCGATGGCCGCGGCGAGCGCCCAGGCCTCCAGGCTCGGCGCGGCCGTTCCCTTGATGTCGTTGAGGTTGAGCTCCGGCACGAGCGTCAGGTCGAAGCCGATGCGCTCGGCGCGCTGCGCCAGGCGCTTCACGTAGTCGAAGGTGACCGGCATCTGCTCGTCGTCGACGTTGCGCAGCCAGCCGCCGAAGAGCGGGGTCCAGTATCCGAATCGCACGGGGTGAGTTCCTTGGGGAGGTGAGGAGGGTCGGACTGGAGGCTCGTGGCGGGCCCGCCACGAGCCTCCAGTCCGGTGGTTCTTACGTGCTCAGGCCGTGAGCTGCGGCGCGTACTCGGCCGCCAGCAGACCGCCCAGGTAGCGGGCGATGGAGCGCGGGCCGGAGGCCGGCGCGGTCTCCTCGACGGCGGGGTTGTAGTTCGTGTTCGTGTTGATGTCGTAGACGACCGTGCGGCCGTCCGTCGTCTCCATGAACTCGACGCCCGCGATCTGGATGCGCTGGTCGGCGAGGAACGTGCGGAGCTGCTGGACGAGCGGGTGCTGCGCTGTGACCTCGGTGCGGACGGAGAACGCGCTCTGCTGACCGGTACCGGGGACCTCGCAGACCGCGCCGGCGATGACCTGGGGCACCTCGCACGCGTCCGCCGGGCAGAGCTCGAAGCTGCCGGCGCTCGTGTCGACGCGGACGGCGTAGACGAACTCGCCGCCGACGAACTCGACGCGCGTGATGAACGGCTCGCGGGCCGTCAGGTACTCCTGCAGGAGCGTGATGCCGTCGACGGGCTCCTCGAACTCGGGGCTGTCGACGTAGGCGTCGAACTCCGCGAGCGAGTCGAAGCGACGGACGCCGAGGCCCTTGCCGCCCTGGTTGTGCTTCGTGATGAAGGGGACGTCCTGGCCGTCGGTGAAGGTGCGGGCGGCGTCCTTCAGCGGTGCCGTTCCGAACACCGCCGTCGTGCGGGGCACGTCGAACCCGGCCCGCTGGAGCAGCCCGTGCTGTGCGACCTTCGACACCTCGAGCTCGAGCACGTGACTGCCGCCGACGACCTGCCGGCCGGCGCGCTCCAGGTGTCCGAGGAGTGCGCGGGTGTACTCCTTCGCGTGCTCGTGGCCGCGGGTGTGGGAGCTGGCCGACATCCGGGACCAGTACACGCCCGGTTCCGGCTCGGAGGCCAGGTCGACCTGCCCCTCGGTGAGGAGGATCTCCTGGACCGGCACGCCCTCGGCCTCGAAGGCAGCGGCGAGCGGCGGGAACCACTCGGGGTTCTCGTGGATGACGTACACGCGCGGAGTGCTCACGACCCCACCCTAGGCACGGCCTCGGAGGGGTTGCCAGGTGTGTGACGCGGTGTTGCTCGCCGTACGGCTCGGCGACTCGTCGCCAAGGTCCTCGCCCGCTCGTCGGCCGCGTTCGTCTTCCGCGGCATCGGCCTCGAAGCGCACCGGGCCCGGTACCGAGGTCACGCGTTCCCGTCGCACGAGAGCCGGATGCTGCAGGCGGCCGACGTCGCAACGTACTTCCTGAACCGATCGCACACCATCACGGAGACCGATCCGCGATCAGAGAAGGCGATGGCTGACATCGTGGGCCGGATCCGTTCCCTCACGTGCAAGGAGTACATCTGGCGGCCCTGACGACAATCCTCGCTGACGACACAACGCCCCGCTCGTGGGCGGGGCGTTGGCTGGGTGCGGGAGGCTCGAAGCGTCCTGCATGGGACATACTAGCCGTTCTGATCGGCCACGCCCAGCGGCTGAACACCTGCTGGCCGACCACGCCGAGGAGCTCGAGTTTCTGCGCGTCCTCGCTGCCGGCGGGTGCCGTGAAGAGCAGCAGCGCCTGGGTCTGGCTCGTGGTGTGCAGCACCTGGCAGTCGACGGTGATCCGACCGAGTTCGGGGTGCACGAAGGTCTTGTGGTCCTCCCACCGGGTCCCGACCTCGTGCAGCGACCAGAGCGCTCGGAATGCCTCGCTGTTCGCTTCGAGGTCCGCGACGAGCTCCGTGGCGCGGCGGTCGCCCGGACCCGCGGCGCCGACGGCCGCACGGAGCGCCGCGACCTGGGCCCGCGCGAGGCGGTCGTGCTGCTCCGGGGCGTACTTGGCTCGCTCGGACTCGGTCATGAACCAGCGCCACGGCTGGTACCGCTCGTTGCCCGTCAGACCGAGCCCGCTGCCGAGGAGTGCGACGGCCAGCCGGTTCTCGACCAGGGTCTCGCCGAGGTCACTCACCACGATGGCCGGGGTGTCCTCCAGCCGGTCGAGCACGCGGAGGATCGCCGGGTCGACGTGGTCGGCGCGGTGCACCCGCGCGGGAGCGTTGTGCCCGGCGAGACGGAACAGGTGGTCGCGCTCGTCGAGGCTGCAGCGCAGGGCCCTGGCGATCGCCTGCACCATCTGCTCGGAGGGCTGTGGGCCGCGCTGCTGTTCGAGGCGCGTGTAGTAGTCGGTGGACATGCCTGCGAGCGCCGCCACTTCCTCGCGACGCAGTCCGGGTGTCCGCCGTCGTGCGCCGGTACCGAGCCCGACGTCCTCCGGGCGCAGGAGTTCGCGGCGACGGCGGAGGAAGTCGGCGAGCGCTGGGCGGTCCATGGTGTCCAGTCTGCTGCCCGAGGGGCGACGGTTGCCAGGGATCGGCGGTCCCCCGATGACCGGACTCTGGTCGGGGTTCGCCGGTGGCCCGATCGTGGACGGCATGGACATCACGAACGCCACCGTCTTCATCCCCGGCGCGACCTCGGGCATCGGCCTCGGTCTCGCCCTCCGCCTGCAGGAGGCCGGCAGCACCGTCGTCATCGGCGGACGTCGCCGGGCCCTCCTCGACTCGCTCGCCGCCGAGCACGGCTTCGGCACCGTCGAGCTCGATGTCACCGACCCGGCGTCGATCACCGCTGCGGCGGCCACCGTGACCGCCTCGTACCCGTCGCTCGACACGATCGTCACCATGTCCGGCATCATGCGCGCCGAGGACCTCCGCTCGGCAGCACACCAGGACGACGCGGTCGCCACGATCGAGACGAACCTGCTCGGCACCATCCGGCTGATCGACGCGTTCCTGCCGCACCTGCTCGCGCAGCCGGCGTCGACGATCATCACGGTGTCGTCCGGCCTCGCGTTCACCCCGCTCGCTGCGACCCCGACCTACAGCGCGACGAAGGCCGCGGTGCACTCGTACTCACTCTCGCTCCGACAGCAGCTCATCGACTCCCCGGTGTCGGTGCTCGAACTCGCGCCGCCGGCCGTCGCGACCGACCTGATGGGCGAGGGCGTGGACTTCGGCGGGATGCCACTCGACGCGTTCCTGACCGAGGTCGTCTCGCTCCTGTCGGCCGGCGCATCGCCCGAGATCCTCGTCGAGAACGTCCTGCCGCTCCGGTGGGCAGAGCGCGACGGGAACCAGCAGCAGCTGATCAAAGCGCTGGCGTCGAGCAGGCACTGAGCGGCCGGCCACATCGCCCGCACGACGACTGCGGTCGCTCTGGGACGTCAGCCGCATGGTCCCGTCGCTCAGGCGTCATCCCGAGCGAGTGGACACCGTGTCCAGTCGGCCGGACGATTACGACGAGCACGGATCGCACGCACCAAACGCTCGGGTGTTAGATACGGAGCGTCGTCTCGTCGAAACCGTGAAATTGACACTATCGAAAAGCACGAGACGGCCGGGAGCGCCCAGAAGAGCCTCCCGGCTGCAATCCATTTCCGGATCAGCCGCAACAAGGCGGGAGCAGGGCTCGGCGTGGACCGCCAGGAGGGGGACGGCCGGGCCCTCGCGGAACGTCTCGGCTGGGACGTAGTCGCGGTCTTCGTGGACAACGACATCAGCCCCTACGACCGCCGCAAGGTACGTCCGGAGTACCGATCGATGCTCGGAGCAGTGAGGACCGGACAGGTCCGCGGGGTGGTGGTCTGGCACCCCGACCGGCTTCACCGCTGGGCAGCCGAACTCGAGGAGTTCATCACCGTGGCCGAAGCGCACAGCCTCGAGATTCAGACCGTGCAGGCGGGTTCCTACGACCTCACGTCTTCTTCGGGGCGCATGGTGGCTCGCATGCTCGGAGCAGCGGCCCAGTACGAGGTGGACCACAGCCGAGAGCGGGTGCAACGAGCCAAGGAGCAGGCAGCCGCGAGCGGGAAGTACCGCGGCGGCATCCGCCCGTTCGGGTTCGAGAAGGACGGCGTGACGATCCGCGAGTCTGCGGCTCAGGTGATCCGCGACGCGACGAAAGCCGTGCTCGCGGGACGCACCCTCGCTGCGCTGACGCGGGAGCTAAACGAGCGGGGTGTCCAGACTTCTGGACGCTCCGACACGTGGAAGTACGGCGCGCTGCGGGTCATGCTGATCCGACCTCGGAACGCCGACCTACTGGCGCGAGGGCTCCCGAGCAAGACCGGGCAGTCGTACGAGTTCGAGGTGCTGGGACCTGCCTCGTGGCCCGCGATCGTTTCCGAGGACGAGTGGCGCCCTCGTGGCGCTCGTCACAGAATCCTCGCGCCGCTTGACGCCTTCCAACGAGACGAAGTGGATCGGGTCGGGCATCTACCGGTGCGGAGCCCCGATCGTGGACGAGAACAGCCAGGAGCACCCATGCGGCGGCACGCTCTGGGCGACCCCGCACGGTGGGACCTACGCGCGCCAGTACGAGCGTCGCTACCTATATAGGTGCACGGAGTCGGCACACCTCACGAACGGCCAGAAGCAGACCGACGAGTACTGTCGCGGCATCGTGGCCGATCTGGTACGAGACCCTCGAATTGTCGCCGCCATGAGCCCTGGGACCCCCGACCTCGCCGCTGACCGCGAGAAGCGCAACGCACTCGCCGTTCGCCTGGAAGCGTTCGAGACGGACTACGCGCTCGGGCAGATCACCGGTGCCCAACTCGCCAAGGCCACGGCCACCGTTGAAGCCGACCTCGCGAAGGTGGACGCCAGGCTCGCAAAGGGGCTCAGCCGGTCCACGTCGTCGTCCGTCCTTCGCGCCCCTGACCCGGGTCAGGCGTTCCTCGACGCCCCGATCGACGTGCAGCGCGCCGTCCTCGCGTCCGTGCTCCGCGTGGAGGTCGTGCCCGCCCAGTCTCGGGGTTCGAAGTGGAGCGCAGAGCGCCTTCGAATCGCGCCAACCGTGTCGCAGTGGACCGTGTGCTACACGTGCAGCACACGTCTGCCATACTCACGACATGAGCAACCCGCAAGGATTTGAGGCGTCAGCCGAGCAGATCACGGTTCAGGCGCAGTGGGTCTTGAACCCGAACGATCTGCCCGCCACAGCAAACCAGATCCTCGTCCAGCCCTCCGCGCCTCTCGCCTCGGGGAAGTCCGATGGGGCCTACGTGACGGTCGGCCACCTGAATCCCCCGATGGTCAACGGCATGCCCGGGCCGATCACCCCCGACATGACTGCCGACATGGTCTTCCCAGTGGTCCCGGTCGCGAGGTTCCTTGTTTCGCGCGAGCGGCTCGCGGACTTCCGCGACGCGCTCACCGCCTTCATCGACACGATGGACGCCGCTGAACGATGACGCAAGCGCCGATCATGCTGGTTGGCATGGTTGCCTTGTCCGCCATGGCACCGGTGCCCGCAACAGCACATCGGGTGACTGAGGAAATCCCGTTCACCCAAATTTTCAAGGCGACGCCTGTACCAATCGGGGGGTACCACACAGTTCCGCAGAGCGATACTGTCTTCCAGACCACCTGGAACGTCGCACCCCCGGAGTACCGCGGGTCCGCAGACGAGGTGCCAGTAGAGACCGGAACCGTAGCTGCCGACCCCTTGGAGGAGGCGATCATGAGCCGATTGGCATCCATCGCCGCCCTACAGGATGGCTGGACCGGGAAGAACAGCAAGGCGCCGGCCGACTCATTGGTGACCTGGCTCCAGGCCCACCGCGACCTCCTTGCTTCTGCTCCCCACACCGTCTCGATCGTTCCTGCTTCGAGCGGCGCGCTCGCACTTCAGTGGGAGGACACGGACCGCGAGTGCACCGCGGAGCTCTATGCGGATGACCGCATGATGCTGTTCGTCGATCACCTCGACAGCGACGACATGGACGAGTCGACAACGACGCTTGATGTTGACGTCCTGGGGCGCTTCCTTTCGACCAGCGAGCTGCCGTGAGCTACGCCTCCGACAACGGCCTCGCTCCACTAGAGGATGAGGCCGAGGTCCTGCTCCGCCAGGTGCACCCGCTCCAGTACCTTGTCGACGGCAAGTTGTCGTCAGTCGCGTTCTATCCGAGTGAAGACGACCAAGGTGTGATGTCCACGCGCCGAGAAGCAATCGGTCCTGAGCGTGCCTGCCTCGACTGGCTCGAAGATCACGAGTCTGCCGGTACCTGGGGAGTGTCAGTAGGCGAGTTCGCCACGCACACTGTCGAGACAACGGATGACTCAAGTCTGCCGGAGCAGCCAGAGGGCCATGCGTCCGCGGACTACACGCACATGGCAGAAGGGCTCCGGCGCAAGAAGGGCCGGAAGATTCGCGATCACGCTTGGAACCGTGGACCGCTCTACCGGAACCCCGCCGTCTCGACGCCCGTGGCTGACGACGAGTAGTCAGCCGCCGTCGCTCAGGCGTCCCTCTCGAACAGCACGCCGAGTGGCCCGATGACGGACGGGCGCACCATTTGCGACACCGCACAGCCCTCGGCTGCGTAGCGGTTGATTGTCTGGTTGAACGCTGCGACGAGCTTCGCCTCGTTGCGGGACACGTTGATCGTGACGTACTCGTCGCGCTTCATGCTGTCCTCTCGTGGCGTGCGCCGAGCGTATCGGGGTGCGCTGACTTCGTGAATCTGTCAGATGCGCTCCGCATCACGCGCGAAATGCGTCGATTTTCGGCACGCGGGCTAACCGTCTAAAACCGCTAGATTGTAAGAGAGGACTGTGCCTGCGCCTCGCATCCAGCAGGTCACGCGCGACAGGGTTCCCCGTATTCGCCTCGACCGGCCGGGAGTTCTACATGGCACCGCGGATGGGCGATCTGATCGTGCTCAACCATCGCATGACGATGGGAGACGACGGGATGATGCGGCTCGTGTCGAGAGACGCTAAGACCGCGATCCGAAAGACATCGGACGGTGCCAGCTCGACCTCGACCGCAACTCCCGCCGAGGACGCCACCTGGGATAAGGACGTGCTCACGCGGCTGGCGGATTCCAGGAAAGGAGGCCTAACCGGGACCGACGTGAACGGTCACGGGCGGGAAGGCACTCTGCGCCGTGAGGCACGGGATCGCCTTGTAGAGGCGGGACTGATCTTCTCCATCACCGAGGGCAGAGGCTCGCGCTGGTTCTTGTCCGAGCACCGCTGATCCCACTGTGTCCTGTGTCCTGTGTCCTAGTGGGATGAGTGTCCTGCGACACTCTCCCACTGGGACACAGGACACTGGAGGCGTCAGCGGAGCTCTTCAGAAATCTCCCGCATCCGCTTGTGAATCAGGGCCACACGAGTCGTCTCTGCAGCGTTGCGCTTGACGGTTTCCGGCCAACCATGCAGGTAGGTACCGATGTCCCGGATCCTGTAAGAGGGCCGGACGAGCGGAGTGTTCGCAGCGCCATCGATTCCGACATTGTCAATTCGAGCTCGCACCGCTTCGTTCATTTGAGTCGTAGCGGTCTGGCTGCCGTGCGCGATCGCGTTTCGGATTGCTTTGAGCAGGTCCACGACGCATGAGTCCTCGACGTCGGTGTCAAGGCGTTGTACGCGCCTCAGGTAGTCCGGGCTGAGGTACTTCTTGCTTTCCTTCAACCAGTGCCCGACGTTCGAAAACGTGACGTTCCGCTGTCTCGGGTCCAGGAGCGTCTCGATCTGTTCCCGAGTGAGCGTGTTGCTTGAAAGAGTCCTCGAGAGCGCCACACCGAACAAGTTGCGAGCCACCTCGTCAACCTCGTCAACCTTGCGCTGGGCGGCGTCTTTGGTCTTTGCGATGAGCTTCGAGGGATCCTGCGAGATCGCTGCGATCTGCCACCGGTGCTGGAAGTTCTCCCACTCAGCGCCGAGCCTAAAGACCGCGTCCACGGCGATACCTTTACGCAAATCGGTCTTATCGGGTGAACTGTCTAGCGCCTCGAACACCCTTCGATAGCGATCCATCGAGTCATCGAGGTTTGCCTGAAATCGATGGAGGTCGGTTGTGGGATTGAGCGCCATGGGGCCAAGTTGGCCAGAACTCGACTCAAAATCAAGCCCCAGAACGGGTCTGCGCCGTCTCGCTCCCCATCAGTAGGACGCGATCGTGGGAGGTAACTCAGCCATGTGCCGAGAGAACGCCTGGTAGTGCTTTTCGGGGTCCCGGATCCGATCCACGGCGGCGACGGAGCCTGCTGCCTTAGTGCTCCGGGACGGCTGGTACGAGAACGTCTCGGTCCGTGCCGTCATCGCCTGGGTGGTCTTTTGCTGCTCGCTCATAGCGGCTCCTCCGTCTCCTTCGCAGGAAGGGCAATGCCCGGTCAGGGAACCCGACGCGAGCACCGTGGCCGTTCCCACTGCACAGCACCTGCGGCCGCGTTCCGCATGAAGTCGGGCACCCAGATCGAGATTCGAGATCAGGTCAGCGGTACCAGGCGGGGTGAGGCAGACGCCGAGGCGGGACAGTGAACGTGGAGCGGCTGAGGATCTCGGCCACCTCTCGCGCACGTTCCTCCGGTGTGCCGATGGGGTGGTTGCGGCCTGCGTCGATCTCCGCAGCCGTGAGGAGACGGATCGGGACGTCGGCCGAGTGGTAGCGATGCTGATCGGGGCTCGTCGTGGTCATGGGGCGCTCCTTTCGCCGTTCATTGCACGGTAGGAGCGTCGGGTAGGACACCGCAAGGAATGGAAATACGACATACAAATTGAACACGTCCCGTCGCTCATGCGTCCGGCGTGGAGCGACGGGATCACACGCTGAGAGCATTTATGCGCCGGTTGCTCGCCTGGCCGGAAAACGGTGCAGGACGGACTCAACCGTCAGATCCGGAGGGACCGTCCGGTCAGGCTTCCCCTGCGCGGTGGCGGCGCGCTCGCACCAGAGCCCAGAACAGGACCCCGAGCAGCGCGAGCACGATGCAGATCGGCATCGGGATCGTCTGCGGGGCGCGGAGCACGACGTACGCCAGAGACGCGGCGATGCCCGCGGTGACGATGTCGTTGACGATGTCCTGGTCGTCGCCGGGCTCGCCGTCGCCGTCGGGCTGGTTGCCGAGCCGAAGGAACACGACGGCGAACGTCACGAGCAAGCACCCGATCACGATCCCGGCCCAGGCGACGTCGTTGCCAGGTACGGCGATGACGGACGCGACGGAGAACCAACCTGTCGCGACACCGACCGCTGCGATCACGACCGCGATGGTCAACGCGATGGGGGTGGGGCGTTGCACCGGAGCAGCGTATCTGCCGTGACGGTCGGCCGCTGGCCCCAGTCCGAGCACGCGGTCGACGCGAGCCGCTCCTCCTGACCCGCCGTTCCTCCACGGTTGCGATCCCGTCCGCCAAGATGGGGGCATGGGGAACGAGGGGCACACCGAGACCAGCACGACGTCGACGCTCTTCCGGGTGCTCGGGATCGCGACGGCGCTCGGCAGCATCGCGATCGCCACGACGATCGCCCTCGTGCCGCCGTCCCCCGGCAAGGAACCATCCATGTCGGACCTCGTGATCAGCAGCGTCGCGCTCGTCGTGGTCGCAGGGCTCGGCGTCGTCCTTGCGCTGACGCGACTCACGGTCGAGCTGGACGACCGACTCTCGGTCCGCCTGACACCGTTCTGGTACCGGCGCACCATCGACCCGCAGACGATCACCTCGGCGACCCCGATCGAACTGCGGGGAATGGACGTCGGCGGGTGGGGCGTCCGCTTCGGCACGGGTCGTGGCACGGTGGTCCTGATGGACAACGGGCCGGGCGTCCGGCTGTCGATCACGGGCAAGCGCGACCTGTCCTTCCGGTGCGGCGACCCCGAACGACTCATCGCCGCACTCGCCGGACGCGGCGCGACGATCACCAGCACCGAGACACGGACGGAGCACCGATGAACGCACGCATGCAGGAGATCCAGCGGATCGTCGCCGAGGCCGGCGTGGACACGACGGCACGCGAACTCCCCGACTCCACCCACACCGCGGCGCAGGCAGCGGCGGCGCTCGGCACCGAGCCTGGTGCGATCGCCAGCAGCCTGCTGTTCCTGGCGGACGGCGAGCCGCTCCTGGTGATGACCTCAGGGCGCCACCGCGTCGACACGGCGCTGCTCGCCGGCGGCCTCGGTGTCGAGGAGCTCACGATGGCGACCGCGAAGCAGGTGCGCGACATCACCGGACAGCCGATCGGTGGGGTCTCCCCCGTCGGTCACCCGGCACCGATCCGGACGGTCGTCGACACGGCGCTGGCCGACTACGACCCGGTGTGGTCGGCTGCGGGGACCGCGAACTCCGTCATGCCGCTGACGTTCGACCAGCTGGTCGCGCTGACCGGCGGGAAAACCGTGCAGGTCGCCGCGGACTAGCCAGCAGCCACACAGCCGGAAGCCCTCAGCTCGCTGCGGCGAGCACCGTCCGGCCGAGGCGCACGAAGTCGTCGACGTCGAGTTCCTCGCCGCGGGCGGTCGGCGCGATGCCCGATGCCTCGAGCACCTCGGACGCGTGCGCACTGCCACCGAGTATCCCGGACAGGGCCTGGCGGAGCATCTTCCGACGCTGCTGGAAGGCAGCGTCGACGAGCGCGAACACGCGAGAGCGCAGGAGTTCGTCGCCCGGCGGGTCCTTCCGTACGAACCCGACGAGGACACTGTCGACGTTCGGCACCGGCCAGAACACCTGACGACTCACCTGCCCGGCGATCCGCCAGTCGCCGTACCAGGCGGCCTTGACGCTCGGCGACCCGTAGACCTTGCTGCCCGGGTCGGCGGCCAGACGGTACCCGACCTCGGCCTGCACCATGACGAGCGAGCGTTCGATCGACGGGAAGGTCGCGAGCAGGTGGAGGAGCACCGGCACGGACACGTTGTACGGCAGGTTCGCGACGAGGTGCGTCGGCGCGACCGGGAGGTCGTCCGCGGCGACCTTGAGGGCGTCCTGGTGCACCACGGTCAGCTGCGCGGCCGGTTGCATCGCGGACACCGTCGCCGGGAGTTGCGCCGCCAGGCGGGCATCGATCTCGACGGCGGTGACGGCAGCGCCGGTCTCGGTCAGCCCGAGGGTCAGGGAGCCGAGGCCCGGTCCGACCTCGAGCACGCGGGACTCAGCCGTCACGCCACCGGATGCGACGATGCGCCGGACGGTGTTCGCATCGTGCACGAAGTTCTGCCCGAGCTTCTTCGTCGGGGTGACGTCGAGCTTCGCAGCGAGATCGCGGATCTCGGTCGGCCCGAGCAGCGCGCTCATCCGGACACCGTCACGGGTTCGGCGTCCCACGCGCCGTAGACGAGCTCGGTGTTCGAGGCGATCTGCGCCGCGAGCATCGACGGATCGGTGCCGAGCGTCTCGGCCATCGACCGGAGCGTCAAGGGGATGAGGTACGGCGCGTTCGGTCGCCCGCGGAAGGGCGTCGGCGTGAGGTACGGCGCGTCCGTCTCGATCATGATGAGGTGCCGCGGCGCCACATGCAGGGCGTCCCGGAGCGACTGGGCGTTCTTGAACGTGACCGTGCCCGCGAACGACATGTACCAGCCCCGCTCGGCGCAGAGCCTGGCGAGGTCCGGCCCGCCGGAGAAGCAGTGGAACACCGTCTTCGCCGGGGCACCGACACGGTCGAGCACCTCGACGACGGCGTCGTGCGCGTCGCGGTCGTGGATCGTCAGCGCGATGTCGTTTTCCTTGGCGATCCGGATGTGTTCCTCGAAGGACCGGATCTGGGCATCCCGGCCGTCGTCACCGGTGCGGAAGAAGTCGAGCCCGGTCTCCCCGATCGCCCGGACACGGGGCAGCGCGGCGAGCCGCTCGATTCCGGCCAGGTGCTCGTCGAGCAGTCCGGCGGCGTCGAGCACGGGCGCCTCGTTCGGGTGCAGGGCCACGGCGGCGAGGACCCGGGGCTCACGCGCGGCGATCTCAGCGGACCACTCCGAGGTCGCGAGGTCGGTGCCGACCTGCACGACACCACGCACACCGACGCTCGACGCGCGGTCCAGGTGCTCCCGGTAGTCGAGCGCGCCGTCGTCGCCACCGTCGGCGATCTCCATGTGGGTGTGGTTGTCGTACACCGGCACGACGAGCGCCTCCGGCAGCGGCGGGTACGTCAGGTCACGCTTGGACCCGCCACCGTCGCCGGACCGGGAGCGGAGATGGGCGTCGGTCACGCTGCGCCCTGTTCCGCCTGTTCGACACGCGGGAACAGGCCGGACTCCAGCGACGTGATCCGGGTCGCACCCTGCCACTCCCACGCACGGTCCACACGCTGCTCAGCGATGGAGCCGCCGGCACCGATCGAGGCCCAGAGCTTCTCGGTCGCCTTCGGCATGGCCGGCGACGCGAGCACCGCCACGGTGCCGAGGCCGCGCAGCGCCGTCGCGAGCACGGTCCCGAGGCGCTCGCGCTGGGCGTCGTCCTTCGCGAGGGTCCACGGCTGCTGCTCGGTGATGTACCCGTTCAGCGCGTCGACGAGCTCCCACGTGGTCGTGATGGCGTCGTGTGGCGCGAAGGCGGCGATCGCGGCGTCGGCGCGCGTCGTGACGTCCACTGCGAGGTCGTCGATCGTCCGGTCGGACGTGGACAGTTCGCCACGAGTCGGCACGGCACCGTCGAAGTACTTGTCGATCATCGCGAGGATGCGGGACGCCAGGTTGCCGAAGCCGTTCGCGAGTTCGGCCTGGTACCGCGCCGAGATGTCTTCCCAGCTGAAGTTCCCGTCCTGCCCGAAGGTGATCGCGCGGAGGAAGTAGTACCGGAAGGCGTCCGACCCGAACGTGTCGGTGATCTCCGACGGCGCGATGCCGGTGAGCTTCGACTTGGACATCTTCTCGCCGCCGACGAGCAGCCAGCCGTGCCCGAACACGCGCTTCGGGACCGGCAGCCCCGCGGCCATGAGCATGGCGGGCCAGATCACCGCGTGGAACCGGGCGATGTCCTTACCGACGATGTGCACGCTCGGCCAGAGGCGCTGGAACGCTTCGTCGTCGTCGCTGCCGTAGCCGAGTGCGGTGACGTAGTTGAGGAGGGCGTCGAACCACACGTAGAGCACGTGGTCGTGGTCCCACGGGATCGTGATGCCCCAGTCGAAGCTCGATCGCGAGATCGACAGGTCGCGCAGGCCCTGCTTGACGAAGGACACGATCTCGTTGCGGACGCTCTCCGGCTGGATGAACTCCGGGTTCGACTCGTAGAGGTCGAGCAGGCGCTGCTCAAAGTCGGACATCCGGAAGAAGTAGTTGCGCTCGGACAAGACCTCGACCGGGATCGAGTGGATCGCGCAGACCTGCTGGCCTTCGTACGCACCGGTGCCGGGGACGAGGTCACTCGGCTGCTTGTACTCCTCGCAGCCCACGCAGTAGAACCCCTCGAACTCGCCGGCGTAGATGTAGCCGTCGTCGTAGAGCTTCTGCAGGAACGCGGTCACGCCGCGCTCGTGCCGTTCGTCGGTGGTGCGGATGAAGTCGTCGTTCCGGACGTCGACGGTGTCGAGCAGCGGCTTCCACGCGTCGGTGACGAGCCGGTCCGCCCACTCCTTCGGGGAGACGTCGTTCGCCGAGGCGGTGCGCAGGATCTTCTGCCCGTGCTCGTCCGTGCCGGTGAGCAGCCAGGTGTCGTCGCCACGCTGACGGTGCCAGCGCGCCATGAAGTCCGCGGCGACCTCGGTGTAGGCGTGCCCGATGTGGGGCACGTCGTTCACGTAGAAGATCGGCGTGGTGATGCTGAACGAGGAGCCGTCGGACATGCGGACCATCCTACGGGCGCGCGGCGACCGCATGACGCGCCCACCGACGGTCTGTGGAAAACCCGGACTGGAGGCTCGTGACGGGGCCGCCACGAGCCTCCCGTCCGCCGATCAGCGGGGTCACCGCGCCGCCAGCGCGCCCTCGTACAGGTCCCGTTTCGACAGCCCCGTCGCGTCCGCGACGGCGGCCGACGCCTCCTTCATGCGGGTACCGGCGGCCACGCGCTCGAGCACCAGCCGGACGCCCTCCTCGAGCGAGACCTCGTCCAGGGAGCCGGACGCCCCCGCGACGACGATGCAGATCTCGCCCTTCACCCCGTCGGCCGCCCACGCAGCGAGCTCGGAGACGGTTCCACGGCGGACCTCCTCGTACAGCTTCGTGAGTTCTCGGCAGACCACCGCTCGGCGAGCGCCCCCGAACCCGGCAGCCATGTCGGTCAGCGTGTCCGCCAACCGGTGCGGCGACTCGAAGAACACCATCGTCCGCTGCTCCCCGGCGAGCGCCTCGAACGTGCGTCGACGCTCCCCCGCCTTCCGCGTCGGGAACCCCTCGAACGTGAACCGGTCCGTCGGCAACCCGGAAACGGCGAGCGCCATCAGCACCGCTGACGGCCCCGGGAGCGCCGTCACGGTGACCCCGGCGGCCGCTGCGGCCTCGACGAGCGGGAACCCGGGGTCGCTGATCGCGGGCATGCCGGCGTCGGTCAGCACGACGACGTCCTCGTCTCGGGCGAGCTCGACGACCTCCGCGGCCTTCGCCCGTTCGTTGTGCTCGTGCAGGGCGATGAGCCGCGGGCGGTTCTCGATCCCGAGCGCTCGCATCAGGTGGATCGCGGTGCGGGTGTCCTCCGCCGCCACGACCGTCGCGTTGGACAGTGTCTCGACGAGTCGGCGCGACGCGTCGCCGAGGTTGCCGATGGGAGTTGCTGCGAGGACGATCACACGCCCCATTGTGGACGCAGCGGATCACTGCGCCGCATCCGTAGGATGCTGCGGGTGACCACGGACCTGGCCGACGCACTCCCCTCTGCGCCCGAAGTGCCCCGTGGGTCGCGCCTCGACGACTGGTGGGTGCGCGTCATGTCGGTCGGTTGGCGGGTCGCCACCTGGCGCTGGGCGGGGCCGATCGCGGTCACCGTGCTCGCGGCACTGTTGCGGCTCATCGACCTGGGACGACCGCACTCACTGGTGTTCGACGAGACCTACTACGTCAAGGACGGATGGTCGATCGTCCACCTCGGGTACGAGGGCACCTGGCCAGCGAACCCCACGGACGACTCGCTCCCGACGACCGACGAACGGTTCGCGGACGGCCAGACGAACCTGTTCACCAGTGCCGCGGAGTTCATCGCGCACCCGCCGCTCGGCAAGTACCTCATCGGCCTCGGGATGCTGCTGTTCGGGCCGGACAACTCGTTCGGCTGGCGGTTCGCGGTCGCGGTGCTCGGCATCGCGACGGTGTTCCTCGTCGCCGTGATCGCCCGGTCGCTGTTCCGCTCGACCCTCATCGGCACGCTCGCCGGCGGGTTCCTGGCGGTCGACGGCCAGGCGATCGTGATGTCCCGCGTCACGCTGCTCGACGGGATCGTCACGTTCTTCGTCGTGCTCGGGTTCGGCGCGCTGCTGCTCGACCGCCGCTGGACCACGCGACGGCTCGACGCGTGGGTCGCCCGCCGGGTCGCTGCCGGACGGGACACCCTCTGGGGACCGTTCCTGTGGTGGCGGCCGTGGCTGCTCGCGATGGGGCTGGCGCTCGGGCTCGCGACGAGCACGAAGTGGACCGGGATGTACTTCCTGGCGTTCTTCGCCGTGTACTCCGTGCTGACCGACATGATGCTCCGGAAGCGCGCCGGGATCGAGTTCTGGTCGTCGAGCGCGTTCCTGCAGCAGGCACCGGTGACGTTCCTGCTCACGGTGCCGATCGCCGCCGCCACCTACCTGGCGTCCTGGACCGGGTGGTTCGTGTCGAAGGACGGATGGGACCGGAACTGGATCGCCTCCGGCGGGCAGCGCTGGAGCGGGGTCCTGTCGTGGGTGCCGGACAGCGTGCAGAACTGGTGGCACTACCAGTCCGAGATCTACGGCTTCAACATCGGCCTGCACACGCCGCACTCGTACCAGGCGAACCCGCTGCTCTGGATGCTCATGCAGCGCCCGACGTCGATGTACTACGTCGGCACGAACGCCGGGCAGGACGGCTGCGCGGCGGTGCGGTGCGGTGCAGCGATCACGGGCGTCGCGAACCCGTTCATCTGGTACGCATCGGTCGTCGCGGTCGTGGCGCTGCTCGTGCTGTTCTTCCTGCGTCGCCGGTGGGAGTACGGCTTCGTCGTGATGGGCGTCGCAGCGGGGTACCTGCCGTGGCTGCTGTACGTGAACCGGACGGTCTTCCAGTTCTACACGATCGCGTTCGAGCCCTTCATGGTGATGGCGTTGGCCGCGGCGATCGGGCTCGTGCTGGGCTCACGCGACGATCCGCGGCCGCGGCGGACGAAGGCGATCGTGTGGGTCGGTGTGTACCTCGTCGTGGTGTTGCTCGCGAGTGCGTACTGGTACCCGATGTGGACCGCCATGCAGGTGCCGTGGGACTTCGTCCGGTCGCACTACTGGCTGCCGAGCTGGTTGTAGCGCTGCGGAGCTGCGTGCGCTGCGTGCGCGGTGCGTGCCGCGCAGTGCGGGTCGACGGGTCACGATCTGTCGGCTCGGAGGAACTCAACCGACGCGTTGTGACCGCTCGGCGGAACTGAGCGGGGTGTCGTGACCTGCCACGGGCCTGCCCCCTGCGCGGTAGGTCAGGACTGGGCGTGCAGCGCGCGTTCGATCGACTCGCGGTCGAGCGGCTCGCCGAGCATCCGGTGGTCGTCGACGTGCTGCGGCAGCACGCCCTCGATCAGGACCTCGGCGTAGCGGCGCCACGCGTTCGGGTCGTGCGCGCGGGTAGCGTCCGCGACCGCACCCACCATGGTCGTGAGCATCGGGAGATCGCGGTAGTCGAACCCGACCCGCACCACACCGGCGTCGTGCGCGCGACGGATGATCTCGGACACCTGGCTCTCGAGGCGGTCGCGCTCCTGCACGATCGAGGGGCGTCCCTTGCCCGCCCTGACGATGGCGTCGGCGAGTGCGCGGTCCCTGGCGCGGAACTCGAACACGCCCATCAGGTACAGCCGGAGCGACTCGCGCGGATCGATCTCCTCGGCAGCTCGTTCGGCGGCGGCGTTCATCGCGTCGAACTTGGTCGCGAGCAGCGCTTCGATCAGCGAGTCCTTGTCGGCGAACCGGCGGTAGACCGTCCCGACGCCGACCCCGGCTTCGTGCGCGATGTCGTTCAGGGTGACCGAGAGCCCGCGCTCCGCGAAGCACTTGCGCGCGGTCTGCAGGATCAACTCGCGGTTGCGGGCAGCGTCGGCGCGGAGGGGCCGCTCGAGCTCCGCGTGCTGGTCGATCGTGGTCACGCTCGCAAACGTAGTTGAACTTTCTGGGAATAAGCGGATGCAACGCGTCCGTTTGGGCTTACACTGGTGCGAACCGGATGCATCGCATCCGCTTTCTCCTCCCCGACCTGAAGTGCTCGACGGCGCGCGCTTCGACACCGTTCCATCCTTCTCAAGGAGGCCTGCCGTGACGGCAGAACAGACTGCGCCCGCGCCCACCGGCTCGGCACCCACGACCGCGGGCTCCGCACCCCGGAAGGACCACCGCTGGATCGCCCTCGCGGTGATCGCCCTCGCTCAGCTCATGGTGGTGCTCGACGCCACCATCGTGAACATCGCGCTGCCCTCGGCGCAGCAGGACCTCGGGTTCGGCACCGACCAGCGCCAGTGGATCGTCACGGCGTACTCGCTGGCGTTCGGATCCCTGCTGCTGCTCGGTGGTCGCCTCGGTGACCTCTTCGGCCGCAAGAACACCTTCATCATCGGGCTCGTCGGCTTCGCCGTCGCCTCGGTGCTCGGCGGCCTGGCGGACTCGTTCGGCCTGCTCGTCGCGGCCCGCGCACTGCAGGGTGCGTTCGGCGCGCTGCTCGCCCCGTCCGCGCTGGGCATGCTGACCACGACCTTCCGCGACCCGAAGGAGCGCGGTCGTGCGTTCGGCATCTTCGGGTCGATCGCCGGCTCGGGCGCTGCGATCGGCCTCCTCCTCGGCGGCGTGCTCACCGAGTACGCGTCGTGGCGCTGGTGCCTCTACGTCAACGTCGTCTTCGCCGTCCTCGGCGTGATCGGCGCGCTGGTCTTCATGGCGAAGCCGCCGAAGGTCGAGCGTCCGCGTATCGACGTCGCCGGCGTCCTCACGATCACGCTCGGCCTGGTCGGGGTCGTCTACGGCTTCTCCAACGCCGAGACCAACGGCTGGGACGACCCGCTGACGATCGTCATGCTCGCGGTCGGTGTCGTGCTCATCGCGGCCTTCGTGTTCATCGAGACCCGCGTGGCACACCCGCTGCTCCCCCTGCGCGTCGTGCTCGACCGTGACCGCGGTGGTTCGTTCATCGCCATCGGCCTCGTCGCGATCGGCATGTTCGGGATCTTCCTGTTCCTGACCTACTACCTCGAGCAGACCCTCGGGTTCTCCGCGCTGCAGACCGGCCTGGCGTTCCTGCCGATGCCGCTGTCGATCATGATCTCCGCGACGCAGATCGGTGGCCGGCTCCTGCCCCGCGTCGGGCCGAAGCTCCTGATCTTCGCCGGCGCGCTCGTCGCCGCCACCGGTCTGCTCCTGCTGCTGCGCACCGGACTCGACAGCTCCTACGCGGGCACTGTCCTGCCGGCGCTCATCGTCATCGGTCTCGGCATGGGCACGATCTTCTCGTCCGCGATGAACACCGCGACGACCGGGGTCGCCCGTGCGGACGCGGGCGTCGCGTCGGCGACGGTGAACACCATGCAGCAGATCGGCGGCTCGATCGGTACCGCGCTCCTGTCGACGATCTTCGCGGACGTCGTCAAGAACAGCCTCTCGGGGCTGTCCGCGGCGCCGACGAAGCTCCAGCAGGCGCAGGCCACGCTCGACGGCTACCACGTCGCCTTCGCGATCTCGGCCGGCGTGCTGGTCGTCGTCGCGATCGCCAGTGGGCTGCTCATCAACCGGCAGTCCGTGCGCCTGGCCAAGCTCGAGCACCTCAGTGCCAACGCGACCGGCAGCATCCCGGCCGCCGCGCACTGACGCGAAGACCACACACGCGGAAGGCCCGCTCGACTCCGGTCGGGCGGGCCTTCCGCATTCCGGGCGTCGTGCAGGTGCGACGGGGCGGGTGCGGGGTGGTCGACTCCGAACGACGAAGTCGCTGTCGTACGACGTCGACTTTGTCGTTCGGAGCCCATCGAAGCGACGTTCCTTCGGCGACGCACCACCCGCATGGGCCCCGATTGCGCACTGTTGCGATTTTCCTGTCGGACGTCAGGGGTGGGCATTATCGTGTGCGCCATGGCCCCCGTCCTGACCTCGCCACTCGTGTCCACGCAGTGGCTCGCCGACCACCTCGGTGCCGATGAGCTCGTCGTCCTCGACGCCTCCGTGCACACGTCCGGTGTCGGCCTCGGGACGACCTGGCACGCCGCCGGCGACACGTACGAACAGCACGGACACGTGCCCGGTGCCCGCTACGCCGACCTCCTCCACGACTTCTCGGCACCCGACTCCGACCTCCCGTTCACGCGCCCCGGCACCGAGCGGTTCGAGCAGGCGGCCCGGGCACTCGGCATCACCAACACGTCGACCGTCGTGGTCTACGACGACAGTGTCGGCGAGTGGTCGGCACGGCTCTGGTGGATCTTCCGGTCGTTCGGCTTCGACGACGTCGCCGTGCTCGACGGCGGGTTCGTGAAGTGGCGAGACGAAGGACGCCCGGTCCGGGTCGGCGCGCTGACCGCCCGCGCGGACGACCCCGACACGCAGCACGCGTTCCTCGCGGGCGAGGAACGGCCGCTCTGGGCCGACCGCGACCGGGTCGAACGCGCGGTGGACGGTACCCAGCCGGCTGCGCTGGTCCTGGCCGCGGACGAGACCGTCCTCGGCGACGGGCACGCCCCGGTCGTCCCCGGCACCACCCCGATCACCCTGCGGCGCATCGTCGACCAGGACTCGAACACGCTACGACGGCCGGCCGCCCTGGCGGACGCGTTCGCTCCGGTGTTCGACGCGGACGAGATCGTGACCTACTGCGGCGTGGGCAGCGCCGCGTGCGTCGACGCCCTCGCGCTCACCGTGCTCGGGCACGACCGGGTGCAGGTGTACGACGGCTCCCTCGCCGACTGGTGGCGCCGCGAACCCGAACTCGCGTCCTGACACCCGAACTCGCGTCCTGACACCCGAACTCGCGTCCTGACACCCGAACTCGCGTCCTGACACCCGAACTCGCGTCCTGACACCCGAACTCGCGTCCTGAGACCCGACCACACACGCACCCGCGCGGCACTAGCGTTGCCGTCATGAGCTCCAGACGCGCGGTCATCCTCGGCGGAACGGGCGGGATCGGTTCCGCCGTCGCGCGCGAGCTCCTCGACGCCTCCGGCCGCGGCGGTGACGACTGGCAGGTCGACGTCGTCGCACGCCGAGGAGGTGCGATCGCGGACACGCTCACGAGGGACGGCGCGACGTTCGTCCCCGGCGACCGCCGCGACGGGGCCGTGCTCCGCGATCTCCTGCGCCCCGGTGCGGACCTGCTCGTGGACACCGTCGGCGCGACCCGCGACGACGCAGCACAGCTCCTGCCGTTCCTGGGCGACGTCGGCTCGACCGTGTTCGTCTCGTCGAAGGCGGTCTACGTCGACGAGCAGGGACGGCACGCGAACTCGCTCGACAAGCCCGTGTTCGGCGGTCCGGTCACGGAACTCCAGCCGACGGTGACCGCGGCGGACGCCGACCCGACGAGTCGCGACGGGTACGCCGCGGCGAAGGTCGCAGCCGAACAGCTGCTGCTCGACCACGGCGCTCCCGTCACGGTGCTCCGCCCGTCGAAGGTCTACGGGGTCGGTGTCGGCCGTCCCCGCGAGTGGTTCGTCGTGCGCCGGGTCCTCGACGGCCGCGAGCGGGTCCTCCTCGCCGACGGCGGCCGCGGAGTCGACCACACCACGGCGGCCAGTGGGATCGGTTCGCTGGTCCGGCTCGTCGCGGACGCCCCGGACCGCCGGATCCTCAACGTCGCGGACGAGACGGCCCCATCGGCGCTCGAGATCGTCCGGACGATCGCCGGCCACCTCGACCACCGGTTCGACGAGGTCCTGCTCGACGCCGACGCGCCGGCGTTCGTCGGAGTGACCCCGTGGTCGTCCCCGTCGCCGTTCGTCCTCGACACCACCGCGGCCAGGTCGCTCGGATGGGAGCCGCCCCGCTTCGCCGATGCCGTCCTCCCGGAACTCGACTGGCTCGTCGAGACGGCGCACCGCACCCCTGCGGACGGTGACGTGCCCTGGGCGTCCGACCCGTTCTGGGACCGGATGTTCGACTACGGCCCGGAGGACGCCGCACTCGTCCTCCTCTCGATCGGCGGCTGATCGGTGCCGCGTTCCGAGGTGCTCTTCATCGGCGGCCGGTCCGGTGTCGGCAAGTCGACAGCGGCCGCGGCACTGCACGACCTGCTCACGGACGCGGACGTCCGGCACGCGGTGATCGAGGGCGACGTGCTCGACCTCGCCCACCCCGCTCCGCACGTCGAGCACCCGGAGGCGAGGCTCACGGAACGCAACCTCGCGGCGATGTGGGCGAACTACCGCGCGCTCGGGCACCGCCGTCTCGTGTACACGAACACCGTGTCCGTCCTCGAAGCAGACCGCCTGGCCGCCGCGATGGGCGACGACCCCGTCGTGGTCGCCGTGCTGCTCCGGGCCGGGGACGAGACGACGGCGTCCCGGTTGCAGCGGCGGGCGGGCGGCGAGCTCCCGGTGGCGCAGCTCGCACACTCGACACGGACAGCCGGGAGGCTCGACACGGCTTCCACAGACCGGGTCACCCGGATCGACACGGACGCCATGGCCCCGGCCGACGTGGCACGTCGGCTCGCGTCCTTGACCGGGTGGCTTCCCGCCTGAGCCTTGTGGAGACGGACGATCCGTCCACACATCGTCCCGCCGCCCGACCCGCTCAGCGCCGACCGTGCACGCTGGACACATGAACGACAACCGGCTCGGTACCGCCGTCAGCCCCTACCTCCGCCTGCACGCCGACAACCCGGTGGACTGGCGGGAGTGGGGTCCAGCGGCATTCGCGGAAGCGCGCGAGCGCGATGTCCCGGTCCTGGTGTCGATCGGCTACGCGACCTGCCACTGGTGCCACGTCATGGCCCGTGAGAGCTTCGCCGATCCGGAGATCGCCGAGCTGTTGCGGCGGGACTTCGTCGCCGTGAAGGTCGACCGTGAAGAACGGCCCGACGTCGACGCGAGCACCATGGCGGCCGCCGCGGCGTTCACCGAACAACTCGGATGGCCGTTGACCGCATTCATGACCCCCGACGCCCACGTCTTCTTCGCGGGCACGTACTCCCCGCCGACTCCCGTCGGGGGTCACCCGTCGTTCCGGCAGGTGCTCGCCGCGGTCGTCGATGCCTGGCACGACCGTCGTGCTGAGGTGGATGCCAACGCGACCGCACTCGCCGGGGCCATCCGCCAGGGCGCCGTGGACGCGGCGACTCCGGACGGTGCCGACGGCGCCGGGGCCGACCCGGGCCTCCCGTCCGTCGACGCGGTCCACGGCGTCGTCGACACCCTGCTGCAAGCAGAGGACACCGTCCACGGTGGTTTCGGCGGCGCACCGAAGTTCCCCTCAGCACCACTCTTGGAGTTCCTCGCCGATGCCGGGGCCGACGGCGTCGCAGCCGCGCATCCCCTGCTTGAACGCTCGCTCCGGGTGATCGCGTCCTCCGAGCTGACCGATGCCGACGGTGGGGTGTTCCGGTACGCGACCCAGCGAGACTGGGGCGTGCCGCACTACGAGCGCATGCTCTACGACAACGCCGGGCTGCTGGCGATCGCACCTCGGGACCAGGCTCGGGGCATCGCGGACTTCCTGCGCGACACCCTCCGCCGGCCGGACGGCGCGTTCGTCGCGGCACAGGACAGCGAGTCCACGATCGACGGGCTCCGCGTCGAAGGCGAGTGGTACCGACGCCCGCTCGCGGACCGGGTCGCGCTCGCTCCACCGCCCCTCGACGACCAGGTGCTGACCGGGTGGAACGGGCTCGCGATCCGCGGTCTCGCGATCGCTGGCGCGCGGCACGGGGACGACGAGATGATCGCCCTCGCGCGATCTGCCGCCGACGCCCTGATCGCCGGGCACCTGCGGGACGGACACGTCGTGGTGCGCTCCAGCACCCCGCGGGGTTCCTCGACCGCACCGCCCACGATCGAGGACATCGGGCTCTTCGCCGAAGGCCTCCTGGAACTGGCGGTGGTCACCGGCGAGGTCGCCTACGCGGAGACGGCGAGGACCCTCGTCGACGACGGGCTCTCGGGGACGCTGGCCGTCGACCCGGTGCTGGCCGCTTCCGGCACCGCGACCGGGGAGCAGCCGCAAACGGCGATGCGATCGGGCACCGTGGCGCTGGCGAACGCGGCGCTGGTCCTCGCGGCCCTGACCGGCGTCGAGGACTACCGGACCGCTGCTGCGTCCCTCATCGCGGACCGCGCGCGCACTGGTGTCGGTCGACCGCTCGGGCACGCGGACGCGCTCGGCGTCGCGCTGGCGCTGCAGCTGCCCTCGCGGGAAGTCGTCGTCGTGACGTCGGTGGAGTCGCCGGGTGCAGTCGGGTCAGCCGTCGCGATGCGGCGTGCCGCGGTGACCGAGCGGCGTCCGGGCACGGTGACGGTCCTCGTGACACCGGAACAGGCGCGCGCGTGGGCCACAGCGGGCTTCGCACTCCTCGAGTCACGCGACGCGCTCGACCCCGCCGCGTACGTCTGCCACGACCGTGTGTGTGCCCTGCCCACCCGCGACGCGGACGAACTCGCCGCCCAGCTCACGTCTGCGTGAGCGCGGGCGGTATCCTGGAATGCTCATGTCTCCCACGCCGCCCGTCATCACCTACCCGCCCGAGCTGCCGGTCTCGCAGCGGCGGGACGACATCGCCGCCGCCATCCGCGACAACCAGGTCGTGATCGTCGCCGGAGCGACGGGGTCCGGCAAGACGACGCAGCTGCCGAAGATCTGCCTCGAGCTCGGGCGCGAGAACATCGGGCACACCCAGCCCCGACGCATCGCCGCGCGCACCATCGCGGAGCGCGTCTCCGAAGAACTCGGCGGCGAACTCGGTGACCTCGTCGGGTACCAGGTCCGCTTCACCGACAAGGTCAGCGCGAACACCAGGGTCAAGCTCATGACCGACGGGATCCTGCTGAACGAGATCCACTTCGACCGCGACCTGAAGCGCTACGACACGGTCATCATCGACGAAGCACACGAGCGCTCCCTGACGATCGACTTCCTCCTCGGGTACCTCAAGCGACTGCTCCCCCGCCGGCCCGACCTCAAGCTCATCATCACGAGCGCGACGATCGACCCGGAGTCCTTCTCGAAGCACTTCGGCGACGCCCCGATCATCGAAGTGTCCGGCCGCACCTACCCGGTCGAGATCCGCTACCGCGCACTCGTCGCGGAAGACCCGGACGACGACGGGGACGACGACACCGATTCGCGCACCGCGGACGCCGGCAACGGAGCCGACGACCGCGACGCACTCACCGGCATCACCGACGCGCTCGACGAGCTCGCGCGCGAAGACCCGGGCGACGTCCTCGTGTTCCTGTCCGGCGAGAACGAGATCCGCGACGCCCAGGACGCGATCGAGGGCAAGCACTACCCGGGCACCGAGGTCCTCCCGCTCTACGGCCGGTTGTCAGCGGCCGACCAGCACCGGGTGTTCCAGCGCAGCGCGACCCCGGGTGTCCGACGGCGGGTGGTGCTCGCGACGAACGTCGCCGAGACCTCGCTGACGGTGCCCGGCATCAAGTACGTCATCGACACCGGGACCGCCCGCATCTCCCGGTACTCGCCCCGCGCGAAGGTCCAGCGGCTCCCGATCGAGGCGATCTCGCAGGCCAGCGCGAACCAGCGCTCCGGCCGCGCTGGACGCACGAGCGCTGGTATCGCCATCCGGCTGTACTCCGAGGACGACTTCGAGCGGCGTCCCGAGTTCACCGACCCCGAGATCCTCCGCACGAACCTCGCCGCCGTCATCCTGCAGATGATCTCGCTCGGGTTCGGCGACATCGAGTCCTTCCCGTTCCTGCAGCCGCCGGACTCCCGTGGCGTGAAGGACGGACTGGACCTGCTCCGCGAACTCCGCGCCGTCGACAAGGACGGCGCGATCACGAAGTCAGGCCGGCAACTGACCCGTCTGCCGATCGACCCGCGGCTCGGACGGATGGTGCTCGAGGCCGGTCGACAGGGCGTCGGACGAGAGGTCATCGCGGTCGTCTCCGCGCTGAGCATCCAGGACCCCCGGGAGCGCCCCCTCGAGAAGCGCGCGCACGCCGATCAGCTGCACGCGCGCTTCGCCGACCCGACGAGTGACTTCCTGACCCTGCTCGGCCTGTGGAACTACATCGAGGACAAGCAGGACGAACTGTCGTCGAGTGCGTTCCGACGGCTGTGCAAGGCCGAGTTCCTGAACTACCTCCGCATCCGTGAGTGGCAGGACCTGTACCGCCAGTTGTCACGGGCGGCGAAGCAGGTCGGGATCCACGTCGGCAAGGAGCGCAAGGACGACCCCGACGCCGTGCACCGATCGCTGCTGGCCGGACTCCTCAGCCAGATCGGCCTGCGCGACCGCGAGAAGCGCGACTACCTCGGATCGCGGAACACCCGGTTCGTGCTCTTCCCTGGCAGCGTCCTGGCGAAGAAGCAGCCGGACGCGGTGATGGCCGCCGAACTCGTCGAGACGAGCCGCCTGTTCGCCCGCACCGCCGCCCGGATCGACCCCGCGTGGACGGAGCAGCTCGCCGGCGACCTCCTCAAGCGCACCTACGGCGAGCCGCACTGGGAGAAGAAGCAGGGCGCCGTCGTCGCCTACGAGCGCGTGACGCTGTTCGGTGTCCCGATCGTGCAGCGCCGCCGCGTGCAGTACGCCCGGATCGACCCCGTGCACTCGCGGGAGCTCTTCATCCGGCACGCCCTGGTCGAGGGCGAGTGGGAATCGCAACAGGCGTTCGACCGTGCGAACCGGAAGCTCCGCAAGGAACTCGAACAGCTCGAGGAACGCACCCGCCGACGCGACATCCTGCTCGACGACGAGATCGTCTACGAGTTCTACGACGCCAGGATCCCCGCAGAGGTCGCCACGACGCGCGACTTCGAGGGCTGGTGGCGACGGATCCGCCGGGACGAGCCCGAGCTGCTGACGATGCGGAGGGAAGACCTCCTCGACGAAGACGCCGCCGAAGCAGCACAGGACGAGCAGGAGTACCCGACGCAGTGGCGGTCAGGCGACCAGCGCCTCGCGGTCAAGTACCGCTTCGAGCCCGGTGCCGCGGACGACGGCGTCAGCGTCCAGGTCCCGCTGGCGCTGCTCCCACGCATGCGCGAGGAGGGCTTCGACTGGCAGGTCCGCGGTCTCCGCAAGGAACTGGTGACCGCGCTCATCAAGGCCCTCCCGAAGCAGATCCGGAAGAACGTCGTCCCCGCGGCCGACTGGGCGGAGAAGATCGTCGAGGAACTCCCCGACGACGCACCCACGACCCCGACGGAGAGCTTCCGCGCGACCCTCGCGAAGACGATCCAGCGCATGACCTACGTGCAGGTCTCCGAGCGCGACTTCGACATGTCCCGCGTCCCCGCACACCTGTTGCCGACCTACGCGGTCGTCGACGAACGCGGCCGTCGCGTCGAGGCCGGCAAGGACCTCTCCGCGCTGCAGACGAAGCTGAAGGACAGGACGCAGCAGAGCGTCGCCGCCGCGACGCAGCGCCAGGGTCGTCCAGGAGGCTCGGCGCGGGTCGCCGAGGCGTCCTCCGGCCGCCAGGTGGAGCGTTCGGGGCTCGTGGCCTGGCCCGACACGGACCTGCCGGAGATCCTGGACACGAAGCAGGCGGGCGGCGTGATCCGCGCGTACCCGGCGCTCGTCGAAGAGGGCTCCGGTCCGAAGGCGACCGTCGGCGTGCAGCTGCTCGCGAACCAGTCCGACCGCGCCGTGCAGATGCCGGCTGGCGTTCGACGGCTCGTGATGCTCGCGGTGCCGTCACCGGTGTCGTACATCCAGTCGCACCTCACCTCGCAGGAGAAGCTCGCGCTCGCCGCCAGCCCGTACCCGTCGACGAACGCGCTCTTCGACGACGTGCTCGCGGCCGTGGTGGACGCCGGCATCCGGCGAGCGCACCCGGACGGGCTGCTCTTCACGAAGGCCGAGTTCGAGGCCGTCCGGAACGCGGTGTCCGCATCCGTCGTCGACACGATGTTCACCGCCGTGTCCGAGGTCGCCGCGGTGCTCGCCGCCCAGCGGTCCGCGGAGCGAGCGCTCAAGCAGGCGACGAACATGTCCCTGCTGCCGGCGCTGAACGACATGCGCCAGCAGCTGGAGCGCCTGGTGTTCCCCGGGTTCGTGTCCGTGGCCGGGCTCGACCGCCTCCGCCGGATCCGCGTGTACCTGCAGGGCGTGGAGGCCCGCGTGACGAAGCTCCTGCAGAACCCGGGCAGGGATGCGACCTGGATGCGTGAGGTCTCGGCTGCGACCGGCCGGTACGAGGACGCCGGGGGGACGTTCCCGCCTGCAGTCGGAGCGCACCCGGAACTCGTGCACGCCAGGTGGATGCTCGAGGAGTTCCGCCTCAGCCTCTTCGCGCAGGAGCTCGGGACCGCCGAGACGGTCTCGCTGCAGCGCATCACGAAGGCACTGTCCGCCGCCTCCGCCTGACCGATAGGTTCTCCCCCAAAGGCGAAGGGGATCCCATGGTGGAACGCACCGACCGGTACGGCAAGGCCATCGAGCGAGCGGACGGGCGGGACTTCCCGTTCTGGGACGGCAATCCGCTCGCGCTGCGCGCATGGCAGTGGGTGGTGATCGTTCTCGCGTGTGTCGTCGCGATCAACGTCCTGAGCTGGTACCCGGCGCACGACAACGTGCAGTCCCTCGTGCCCCGCTTCCTGTTCACCGCGATCCCCCTCGCCGTGTTCATCGCCTTCACCCGGGGTCGCTGGTCGCGGATCTTCCAGCGGACGACCGGCCGGGACTTCCTGACGATGGTCTTGTTCGCGATCGCGAACATCATCGTCACGTTCCTCGTGGGAGTCATCGTGAAGACGGTGTTCGGCGCGACGGCGAACACCGCGGCGAACGGCATCCACGGGGCCGCCGAGCTGATCTCGTTCTACGTCGGAACCGCGATCCAGCTGTTCGGCGAGGAGCTGTTCACGATCCTGCCCTCCCTCGCCGTCATGGCGCTCTGCCACCGGCTCGGGCTGACGCGCAAGCAGGCGATCCTCGTCGCGTGGCTGGCGACGGCCGTCTGGTTCGGTGCCGCACACCTGCCGACGTACGGCTGGAACGTCGCACAGGCGCTCCTCGTGATCGGTGTCGCTCGCCTCGTGCTGACGCTGGCGTACATCCGGACGAAGAACATCGCGGTGAGCACCGGTGCACACATCCTCAACGACTGGGTCATCTTCACCTTCACCATCGTCGCGACGGGGGCGCTGCTGTGATCGGCTCGCTCGACGTGGTCGTGCTCGACTGCCCGGACACCCGCGCGCTCGCGCGGTTCTGGGCCGAGGTCCTCGGCGGCGAGATCGTGCAGTTCGACGACGACTGGGCCGAGGTGGTCCTGCCGATCGAGGGCAGCCGCCCGCTCCTCGCCTTCCAGCACGTCGACGACTACCGCGCGCCGGAGTGGCCCGGCCAGGTCGTCCCGCAGCAGATCCACCTCGACGTGAAGGTCGAGGACATGGATGCCGGCGAAGCAGCGGTCCTGGCGATCGGCGCGACCGCCACGGGCGAGGGGTCAGACGGCTTCCGGGTGTACCTCGACCCCGCCGGCCACCCGTTCTGCCTGATCGTCCCGAACGACTGAGTGCGCGACGCCATCGAGGCCGTCGGGACCGCCGCCGGCATCCGACTCCGGCTCGTCCGCCCGCTCCAGGGCGGTGAGCAGGGCGGCGCGCTCCTCGTGGAGGACGCGGACGGTCTGCCACTCGTCGTCACGCTGCAGTCGGTGCCCTGGAAGACCACACGACTCCTCGCGGCCGAACCGGTGATGCGGGATGCGGTGTCTCGTGGATGGCCCGCCGCAGCCTGGCTCCGGACCGGGCGGCTGCCGAACGGGACCGCGTACGTCGTCCAGGAGTTCGTCGACGGGGAGCCGCTCACGACCATTGACCGCTCGGCGGCTGAGGCGGTGGTCCGAGCGAATCGGACGCAGCGCGGGATCGGGCCCGATGCGGCGTTCGACGACTCCGCGCAGCTGCTCGCCGTCACTCGCAGCCATCCCTGGCGTTCCGCGGTCGCCGACCGGTCGAGCGCTGGCAGAGCAGTCGTCGATCGTGGTGCCCAGCTGATCCGTACCCGCGGATCGGAGACGTTGCCCAGCGATGACGTCGTGCACGGGGACCTGAGCGCGTCCAACCTGCTCCGGGACCCGACCGGGCGGATCCGGTTCGTCGACACCGAGACGGTCGGACGTGGCACCCGTGTCCGCGACCTCGCCGACCTGCTCCGCCAGTGCGCCCTCGCGACGTGGGACTCGACCGAGGCCGAAGCCGTGCTCGCCGGCGAAGCTCGGTCGATCGCGGGGAACGGCGTCTTCACCACCTGCCTCGTCGCCGTGAGCGTCAACAACCTCGCGTGGTGGGCCGAGCACCGGACGATCGAGCAGTTCGACGACGCGTGCGCCCGCACGCTCGACCTGTTCGATCGCTCCTCGTAGGCTCGAGCGCATGATCCGGACGGTGCTGTTCGACCTCGACGGGGTGATCCGTCACTTCGACCCGGACCACGTCGCCACGATCGAGCGCCGCCACGCGCTCGACGCGGGGTCGATCGAGGCGGTCGCGTTCTCGCCACCGCTCATCGACGACGTGACGACCGGACGGATCCGCCGTGCCGAGTGGATCGCCGCGATCGGCGACCACATCGACGACGCAGCCGCGGCCGATGCGTGGGGACGGCAGCCGTTCCGCGCCGACCCGGCCGTGCTGGACCTCCTCGACGAGCTCCGCAGCGCTGGCCACGGCGTCGCGGTCCTGACGAACGGCACGGACACCGTGCCGGACGAGGTCGCGTCGTTCGGGCTGCTCGACCACGTCGACGCGGTGTTCAACTCTGCCGACATCGGGTTCGTGAAGCCCGACGTCCGAGCGTTCCGGCACGTGCTCGACGCCCTCGGCCTCGACGGATCCGAGGTCTTCTTCACGGACGACTCGAAGCGGAAGCTCACCGGGGCTGTCGAACTCGGGATGGTGACGCACCACTTCACCGGGGTCGACGATCTCCGGACGGCGCTCAGCGCGCAGGGGGTCCTGTCACCCAGGCGATGACGTCGGCGAGCACCGGGTCGTACCCGTCGGTCGTGTCGACCTCGAGCACCGGCACCCCGAGGTCCAGCGGTTCGGCCACCAGCGGGAGGTTGCCGGCCACGCGGGCGTTCATCGCATCGTCGTGACCGCGTGCGACGAACCGCTCGTACGCCACGTCCGACCGGCAGTGCACGTTGCGCACGACCCCGACGGGCGCCAGGAACTCGCGCACGTCCGCCTCGGACTGGTCGCGGTAGAGCGTCGCATCGGCGATGACGCTGCACCCGGCTGCCGCGTACCCGGCCGTCGCCGTCCAGAACAGCCGGATCCCGTGTGGGACGACCTCGTCGCGCGACATCGCCCCGCCGGCCATCAGTCCCGCGTAGAGCTCGTCCCGGTGCACGCGCGGCCACCCGAGTTCTGCGGCGAGCGCTCGGGCGAGCGTGCTCTTGCCGCTGCCCGGTGCTCCGCTCAGCAGTGCGATGGTCGCCGCCACGGTCAGGCCTCGACGGGGTTCGCGAGCCCCTCGACCACCTCGACGTGCGGCAGCGCGGCGAGCACGGCGCCGGGGAGGAACAACTTCGCACCGCGGACCCCGGCACCGATGACCGCGTCCGGGACCTCCGACACCCGGGAGTCCACGTACACGGGCCACTCCGCGGGCAGCCCGATCGGTGTGATCCCGCCGTACTCCATCCCGGTGCACGCAACCGCCTCGTCCATCGGCGCGAAGCTGGCCTTCCGAGCGCCGAGCAGCCGCTTGACGGTGCGGTTGACGTCGAGCCGGGTCGACGCGAGCACGATGCACGCGGCGAAGGTGACGTCGCTCCCGCGCTTGCCGGTCACGACGATGCAGTTCGCTCCGCCGGCCAGCGGGAACCCGTACGCCGCGGAGAACGCCGCGGTGTCGGCCAGCTCCGGATCGATCGCGGCGGCTTCGATCCCGCTCGCGAGGTCCGCCGGAAGCGCTGCGATCGCCTGCGCCACGGGCACGGCGAGCAGGTCGACGGCTTGGAGGGCGGGGAGACGCTGCAGGATCGGCACACCGCCAGCCTAGGGATCTGGGCCAGAGTGGTGCCATGGACGCGATGACCCCGGCACCGACGCCGATCGACCTCGACACCTGGCCGCGACGGGAGCACTTCGAGCACTACCGCGACACCGTGCCGTGCACCTACGCGATGACCGTCGACGTGGACGTCACCGACTTCGTGGGAGCACTCGGCGACACCGGCCGGAAGACCTACCCGGCGCAGATCTGGGCGCTCGCGACCGCGGTGAACCGGCACGAGGAGTTCCGGATGACGCTGCAGCCCGACCGCTCTCCCGCGATCTGGGACGTCGTGCACCCCGTGTTCACGGTGTTCAACCCCGAGCGTGAGACGTTCAGTGCGGTGTGGGTGCCGTACGACGACGACTTCGGGACGTTCCACGACGCCGGGGTCGAGGCACTGGCGACGTACCGGACGGCGACGACGATGATCCCGCAGCAGCCCCACCCGGCGAACCTCTTCGACGTCTCGAGCCTGCCGTGGCGGTCGTTCTCGGGCTTCACGATCCAGATCCGGGACGGCTGGGACCACCTGCTGCCGATCTTCACGATCGGCAGGTACCACGAGCGTGACGGCCGCACCCTGATGCCGCTCGCGGTGCAGATCCACCACGCGGCCGCCGACGGCTTCCACACGACCCGCCTGATCGCCGACGTCGAGCGTCTGCTCGCCGAACCGTCCTGGCTCGCGGACTGACGTCGACCTGGGAGGTGCCGGATCCGAGACGCGACCAGGAGCGGACGGGAGGCTCGGTGCCAGCTGGCACCGAGCCTCCCGTCCGGTTGCTGGTCCGGATCAGGACCCGGCGCGCGCCTGCAGGGCCTCCTCGTACTCCGCGCGCATCGCGTCGCCGCCGCGGCGGCGCCAGTCGCGGACGACGCCCTTCCAGGACGAGACCGGCGCGCGGCCGAGCAGGATGTCGTTGATCGCGTTGGTGGCGTACGTGCCGACCGCCGGTCCCTTCGTGGAGTTCGTCGGCGAGTAGAGCCCGTAGGTCGGGTTCGGCAAGCCGTCGTCGAGCCACGACGCCAGGGACTCGTAGACGGTGTCCGTCATGCCGGGGCGGCCCGAGTAGAAGAGCGGCAGCGGGCACTCGGTGAAGTACTGCAGCGGGAACTCGCCGAGCGCCGTCTCGCTGTTGCCCGTCTTCGTGAGCGTCGGCGACCCGTCCTGCATCTCGTAGTCCCGTCCCTCGATGCCGAACTTGCGGTACATCCAGGCCTCGGTCCCGAACGGTGACGCGCACCAGTCGAGGACCTCGAGCAGGGTGCGGACGCGGTCGTCCGGCGCTGCGGCGAGCGCCGTGATCGCGTTGTTCGGATCGCCGAGCCACGGCTTGGCCTTCGCGCCGGACGGCCCGACGAACGGCGCCGTCGTCAGGTCGAAGCCGCTGCCGGGGGTCGCCTGCTGGACGATGCCGGGGATGGCGCTGTACGTGTCCGACAGCATCAGCGCGGAGCCCTGCACGAGCCAGACCTTGCCGTTGTAGGCCGTGATGCTGTCCGGGTGCACGAGGTCCTCGGCGATGAGCCGGCGCGACACGTCGAGGAGGTCCTGGTACGCATCGAGCTCGTACATGTGGGTGAGCGTGCCGCCGCTGTGCTCCCATTGGTTCGGCAGGTCGAGCATCGGCGCGAGGATGCTCGTCGGCACCGAGGCGAGGGCCCAGCGGTTCGCGTGTGGGTCGGACACCTCGCGGCAGAGCTGGACGAACTCGTCGAGACTGCTGAACGACGGATCGACGCCGAGCCCCTCGAACAGGTCCTGCCGCCGGTAGAGCACCTGCGACGTGAGCGGACCGCGGGGCACCGGCACGGCGTAGATGCCGCCGGAGAACACGGTCCCGCGCCAGGACGCCGTCGGGAGGTTCGCCAGGTACGGGAAGTCCCGCACACCGCTGCCGGAGAGGTGTTCGGTGAGGTTCTGGGCCTTCGCCTCGAGGAACTGCGGCAGGTACGGGAACGACCCGAACACCGTGAACACGTCGCCGAGCGTGTCGCCGGCGACCTGCGTGGCGAACTTGTTGCCGAAGTCCGCGTTCGGGGTGATCGTCAGGTCGAGGTCGATCCCCATCCGCTCGTCGAGGCCCTGCCAGTACGGGTTGCTGCCCTTGGTCGGCGGGACGGGCGAGTTCGTCGGGACGCTGCCGTGCACGGTCGAGCCGTCGCCCGGCTTGTGGGCGGTCGGGACGAGCCGCTCCGGGATCCGTCGGAACGCGCTCGGCATGAGCGCGCTCGTCTTCGGCAGGACGGGTTCCGGTCCACCCGTCCACGGGACGTAGTCCGGCAGTGCGACCGCCTTGTTGATCGCCTTGACGTCGGTGGAGCGGGTCACGGTGGAGCAGCTGGCCAGGAGGCCCGTGGCCGCGATCCCGAGCCCGCCTGCGAACAGTGTGCGGCGGGTGATTCCGTTGTTCGTCACGCTGGTCAGCCCTTCACCGCGCCGGTCAGGACACCCTTGGCGAAGTGCCGCTGCAGGAACGGGTAGACGATGAGGATGGGGACGATCGACACGACGAGGATCGCCATCTGGATGGACGCCTGCGGGGGCAGGGCGTCGGAGCTCGTGCCGAGGTCGGCGCCGCCGAGCTGTGCGTTGTTGATCACGTAGGTGCGGAGGACGAGCTGCAGGGGCCACTTCGCGGTGTCGTTGATGTAGAGCAGCGCGTTGAAGAAGGCGTTCCAGTAGCCGACCGCGTAGAACAGCCCGATCACCGCGAGGACGGCCTTCGACAGCGGGAGCACGATGCGCAGGAAGACCCCGAAGTCCCCAGCGCCGTCGATCCTGGCGCTCTCGATGAGCTCCTTCGGGATGTTCATGAAGAACGACCGCATCACGATGACGTTGAACGCGCTGAGGGCCGTCGGCAGGATGAGTGCCCAGTACGAGTCGAGCAGGCCGAACTGCTTCACGACGAGGTAGTTCGGGATGAGCCCGGGTGCGAACAGCAGGCTGACGAGCACCAGGCTCAGGATGAACCCGGAACCGTAGGAACCCGGTCGGCTGAGCGCGTACGCGAGCATCGCACTCACGAACAGGCTGATCACCGTCCCGACCACGGTGATCCCGACGCTGACGAGCAGCGCCCGGGTGACCACGCCGCCGGCGAAGATGCTCTCGTACGCGCCGAAGTCGAGCCCCTTCGGCCACATCACGAACCCGCCGGCGTCGTTCACCTGGCTGGTCGGGGCGACGGACGTCGACACGATGCCGAGGAACGGCAGCAGCACGACGAGGCAGATGACGAACAGCGCGAAGCCGGTCAGCATGCGGCCGGGCAGCGGCGGGGCGTCTAGTCGCTTCCGCTTGGTGTTCCGCGGACCGGGGACGGTGACGCTGCGCGTGGCGCTCATCGGGACTCCTTCTGGTAGACGCCCGACTCACCGAAGACGTGGGCGAGCTTGTTGGCGCCGAGCACGAGCAGCACGCCGACGACGCCCTTGACGAGTCCGACGGCAGCGGCGACACCCCACTGCCCGCCGAGCACGCCGTTGTTGTAGACGTAGGTGTCGAGGACCTCGCTCGCCGCCCGTCCCACGGCGGCCTGCTGGAGGAGGATCTGCTCGAACCCGACGGTGAGCGAGTCACCGAGCCGCAGGATGAGCAGCAGGATGATGATCCCCCGCATGCCGGGCAGGGTGACGTGCCAGAGCTGCCGCATGCGACTCGCGCCGTCCATCTTCGCGGCCTCGTACAGGCTCGAGTCGATCTGCGAGAGCACCGCGAGGAACAGGATCGTGGCCCAGCCGGTGTCCTTCCAGATCACCTGGCTGGTCAGCAGGGCGATGAACCCGTGCGGGTTGCCGAGGAAGTCGATCGCGTCGCCGCCGGCTGCTCGGATGGCGTTGTTCACGAGGCCGGAACCGCCGAGGATCTGCTGGAACACCGCGACGACGATCACCCAGGACAGGAAGTGCGGCAGGTAGAGGACCGACTGCACGATCTTCTTGATGCGCTCCGACAGCAACGAGTTCAGCATCAGCGCGAGGATGATCGGCGCCGGGAACACGAAGACGACCTGCACGAGGGTGATGACGAGCGTGTTCCGCAGCGCGCCGAGGAACTCCGGGTCGCCGTTGAAGATCACCGCGAAGTTCTCGAACCCGACCCAGGGGCTGCGTCCGAGCGGGACGAACGGCAGGTACTCCTGGAACGCGATGAGGTTGCCGAGCAGGGGCAGGTAGTGGAAGCCGAGCAGCAGCGCGACGCCCGGCAGCCCCATCAGGAGCAGCACCTTGTCCCGCTTGATGCGTTCCCACGTGTTCCGTCGCCGCGGGACGGGTGCCGGGGGCGGCGCCGTCCGTCTGGTCCCTGCCGCGGGTTGCACGCGGTCGTCGAGCTTCGTCACTCCTGGCCTCCTCCGTTGGATTCCTGAGGTGACCCTGTCGGTCGCGGCAACGTTGCGGCAACTCGTTGCCAAACGTTTCCATCGTTGTAACGGTCCAGTGATCGCTCACCCGTACGGAAGTGGCAGGCTGGCGGCATGACCTTCGAGCAGCACGCGCACTCGTTCGGAGCCGCCGCCGACGCCTACGAGCGTGGTCGGCCCGGGTACCCGGCGTCGGTCGCCGAGTGGCTCGCACCGGATCGGGTCGCGCGGGCAGTCGACGTGGGAGCCGGCACCGGGAAGTTCACCGCGACGCTGCTGCCCCGCGCGGCCTCGGTCACCGCGGTGGAACCGGACGCAGCGATGCGGGAACGCCTGTCGGCCGTGGTCCCTGGTGTCGAGGTGCTCGAGGGCACGGGTGAGGCGATCCCGCTCCCGGACGGCGGCGCCGGCCTCGTGACGTTCGCGCAGTCGTGGCACTGGGTGGACCCCGTCGCCGGCGCGGCCGAGGTCGCCCGTGTGCTCCGACCGGGCGGGGTCCTCGGGCTGATCTGGAACGTGCGCGACGAGTCCGAACCCTGGTCGGAGCGGCTCGGGGACATCATCAGGCGCCCGGAGTCCCGCGTGACGGAGTACGACCGGCCGATCGTCGGCGCGCCGTTCCACGACGGCGAGCACCGGGCGTTCACCTGGGTGCACGAGCAGTCCCGGTCGGACTTCCTCGACATGGTGGCCTCGCGGAGCTACGTGATCGTGCTCCCCGCGGCCGAGCGTGACGGCCTGCTCCGGGACGTGGCCGACCTGCTCGACACCGACCCGGCGACCGCCGGGAGGGCCACGATCGCGGTGCCGTACGTCACCCACGTGCACCGGTACGTCCGTCCCTGAACCGGGATCGCCGTCGTCTGGCGCTACGGTTGCACCATGCGTGCGACCGTGCGGGACGTCGCGGCCCTCGCCGGGGTCTCGCCGAAGACCGTCTCCAACGTCATCAATGGCGGTGTCGTCGTCCGCCCGGAGACCCGGGAGCGGGTGGAGCAGGCCCTCGCGCAGCTCGACTACGTGCCGAACCTCTCCGCCAGGGGTCTGCGCAACGGACGCTCGGGCGCGATCGCGTTGACGCTGCCCGAGATGAGCAGCGCGTACTCCGCCGAGCTCGCTCGGTGGTTCGTCGAACTCGCGCGCGACCGCGACTGGGTCGTGCAGCTCGACCAGACCGCGAACGACCCCGAGCGTGAGCGCGAACTCGTGTCCCGCGCCAGGGCGCACCTCGTCGACGGCCTGATCCTGAACCCCGTGACGCTGAGCGCCAGTGTCCTCGCGTCGACCGCCGGGCTCCCGCCGACCGTCGTCATCGGCGAGGTCGAGCCGGAACACGTCGACCAGGTGCACGTGGACAGCGTCGCGGCCGCGACCGAGGTCACGCAGTACCTGCTCGACCGCGGGCACCGGCGGATCGCCGCGGTCGGCGCCCCAGAGCCCACCGCCGACCACACCAGGATCACCGCGACGAGCGAACTGCGCGTGAGCGGGTACGAAGCGGCCCTGACGGCCGCCGGGGTCACGCCGGATCCGTCGCTGCGGGTCCCGCTGTCGTCGTGGTCGGCCTCCGACGCTGCCACCGCGTTCGCCGCGTGGCTCGACGAGCACCCGCTGCCCGACGCGGTCTTCGCGTTCACGGACTCGATCGCGTTCGGCGTGCTGCACGTCCTGGCCGCGCGGGGCGTCCGCGTGCCGGACCAGGTCAGCGTGATCGGGTTCGACGACATCGACGGCGCCGCCTACGCGATCCCGGCACTCACGACGGTGTCCTTCGACCGCAGGGCCTTCGCCGACGCCGCGCTCGACCTGCTCACCGCACGCATCGCCGACCGCGACGCCCCACCCGCCACGGTGGTGATCCCGCACCGCATCGTCGAGCGCCAGAGCGTACGCTCCGCGCCATGACCACCGCCGACGCGTCGATGCCGACCCTCGCCGCAACCGTCCTGCAGTCCCCCGAGCCGCTCGTGCTCGCCCGGTTCTACGGCGCACTGACGGGCTGGACCGTGTACGAGGACGACCCCACCTGGGCACGCATCCGCCCCGAGGACGGCCCCGGGCTGTCCGTGCAGTTCGAACCCGAGTGGGTCCCGCCGACCTGGCCGGGCACGAAGGACGCTCCCGGGATGCAGCTGCACCTCGACTTCCAGGTGGAGGACCTGCCCGCGGCGGTCGAACGTGCCGAGACACTCGGCGCGACCCGGGCGGAGTACCAGCCGCAGGACGACGTCCGGGTGATGCTCGACCCGGACGGTCACCCGTTCTGCCTGTTCCTGCCAGGCGCCTGACGCACGCCCCACCCGACGCGCAGCGGGGTCAGTCCACGACGGCGTCGAGCACCACGTCGCGGGTGCTCGGGTCGCCGAGGATCCGGAAGTGCCCACCGACGGGCACTCGGACGTTGCGGGCTCCCGTCAGTTCGCTGCCACCCGGTATGAGCGTGTCGAACACCCCGTAGACCGAGGTGATCCGGGAGTTCGTCTCGAGCTGCTGTGCCAGGCCGGCGAGGACCGGGTCCGTCGCCCGGAACACCCGGAGGTGCGGCACCGGCGCGAGGTCCGCCAGCACCGACCCCGCGAACGGCGTCGACACCGCGACCATGCGGTCGATGCGTCCGTCGCCGTCGAGCTCGGTCATCGCGTACTTGCCGATCAGGCCGCCCTTGCTGTGGGCGACGATCACGACGTCCCGGAGGTCGTGCTCGACGATGTACGCCATCACGTCCGCTGCCGAGACCGGCACCGGCCGCACGTTGTGCCGCAGCACCGCGACGACGTGCACGGGGTGTCCCCGGTCGTGCAGGGCGTCCATGAGCGGGCGCATGAAGTGCCACGTCTCGTACACACCGGGGATCACGACGACGGCGCTCTGGTCGCCGTCGCGGTAGTCGTCCGCCGTGGTCGGCCCGAGGCTGCTGATCTGCCACCTGGCCGCGTAGATCCAGTCGAGGACGGCCCACCACGCGCGCTGCGCCAGCCCAGGGCCGGGAGGCACGGGTCGGCCCGTCAGCGGCGGCTCGCCTCCGCGTGCACTCGCCTCGTCCGTCACCCGACCGACAGTACGCACCGCTCGATTCGCAGGCGCACGGCAGCGCGATCATCGGACACCCATAGCCGACGGGCGTGGAATGCCGACATGGACGAGAAGCACGAGAACGCTCCGGCCGAACGGGCCGCAGACTGGAGCGCGGCACCGGCGCCGACCTCGACGGTCGACCCCCAGCAGCCGTACCGAGCGGAGCCGAACGGCTGGTACGGGCAGGGACCGGCTCCCGTCGGCCCGACCACCTGGTACGGCGCCGCTGCACCGGCAGGGCAGCGATCCGACAGGCCACGCCCGCCGTGGTTCTGGCCGGTGCTCGCGATCGTGATCGGTGTGGCGGCACTCCTGGTCGGCGGCGGTGCTGGTTTCGCGATCGGCCACGCGATCGGCGAGCACCAGTCGCGGTCGTCGACCACGCAGGTCCCCGGGCAGGGCTCGAACGGGTTCCCCGGTGGGACCGACGGCGGGACGAACCAGTTCCCCGGGCAGGGAAGCTGAGGACTACGCTCCGACCATGCGGAAGGTCACGGCAGGGCTGTTCACGTCGGTCGACGGCGTCGTGCAGGACCCGTACGAGTTCCAGTACGACAGCTTCGACGACGAGCTCGGCGCCGGGATGGGGTCGTTCATGGCCCGCACCGACACGGTTCTGCTCGGTCGCAACAGCTACGCGGAGTGGTCCGAGTGGTGGCCGGCCCACCCGGAGGACCCCTTCGGGCAGTGGATCAACCCGATCGAGAAGTACGTCGCGTCGACCACGCTCGGCGACGACCTGGCGTGGCAGAACTCGACGCGCGTCCAGGGCGACGTGCACGAGTTCGTGCGGGACCTCAAGCAGCGTGACGGCGACCACATCGCGGTGTGCGGCAGCGTCACGCTCGTCCGGAGCCTGTTGTTCGCGGGGCTCCTCGACGAGCTGCAGCTCATGGTGCACCCGGCGATCGCCGGACGCGGGCGAAAGCTCTTCGAGCCGACCGACCCGGCCACGCGCCTGCGTCTGGTCGACAGCACCGTGACGAGCAAGGGCAACGTGGTCAGCACCTACGCGCCGCTGGCGGTCTGACGGCGGCGATCCGAGCCTCCCGACCGTGAACCGGGAGAGGTCAGAACCGGCGTACCGTTGACGGTGCCGTTGACCGCATCACCCCCGGAGCACACATGCCGCAGGACACCCGCCCGCACGTCGTCATCGTCGGCGGTGGATTCGCCGGCGTCGCCGCCATGCGCGAGCTCGCGGACGCACCGGTCCGGGTGACGCTCGTCGACCGACACGTCTACAACATGTTCCAGCCGCTCATGTACCAGGTGGCGACGGGCGGGCTCAACGCCGGGGACGTGACGTACTTCCTGCGGAGCCTCCGCGCGAAGCAGGACAACGCCGAGTTCCGGCACGGGCTCCTCACCGGCATCGACCCGGTCGGCAAGGTCGCCGAGATGTCCGACGGCGAGCACCTGCACTACGACCAGCTCATCCTCGCCAACGGCGTGAACACGAGCTACTTCGGGACCCCGGGTGCGTACGAGTACGCGTACTCGATGTACTCACGCTCGCAGGCGCTCCGCATCCGCGACGAGCTCTTCACCCGGCTCGAGGAAGCCGCGGCGAACCAGGGCCCCGACGAGATCAAGATCGTCATCGTCGGTGGCGGCGCGACCGGCGTCGAGATGGCCGGTGCCCTCGCCGAGCTCCGCGACCAGGCGCTCGAGGGCGCCTACCCGGAGATCCTCCCGGGCAACATCACGATCACCCTCGTGCACCGGAGCGGTGAGCTCCTGAAGCCGTTCGCGCCGCGGCTCCGTCGGTACGCGGCGAAGGTGCTGCGGAAGCGCGGGGTCATCCTCCGCCTGAACACCGGCGTGGCCGAGGTCCTGCCCGACGGGGTGAAGACCGCCGAGGGCGAGTTCATCCCCGCGTCGCAGGTCATCTGGGCCACCGGGGTCGCCGCCCACAAGGAAGTGTCCAACTGGAACATGCCGCAGACGCACGGCGGCCGGATCAAGGTGGACGACGACCTCAGCGTGCAGGGCGTGGACGGGATCTGGGCGGCGGGTGACATCGCCGCGCAGGACGACGCCCTCGCGCAGCTCGCGCAGCCGGCGCTGCAGGGCGGGAAGCACATCGCGCGGCAGATCGTCCGCTCGCTCGAGGGCAAGCCGACCGAGCACTTCAAGTACTTCGACAAGGGCACCATGGCGACGATCGGCACGAACGCCGCCGTCGCCCAGCTCCGCGGTGGGATCACGATGGTCGGGCCGGTGGCCTGGGCCGCGTGGGTCGTCGTGCACATCGCGTCGCTGCTCGGGAACGGGAACCGTCTCTCGACGCTGTCGCACTTCTTCGTCCGGTACCTGTGGTTCATGCGGAAGCGGGCGATCCCCATCGTCGGCGACGTGCGCCCGGTGCGCCCGAACGGCGACCGCGAGCCAGAGCCCTGGCAGATGCAGAAGGCCGAGTAGCGCGGGCGCGGGGCGGGCGGGGGCGCGGCGGGGGCGAGGTCCGGCGTCCGGCGGGTTCCGACTCGGAACGACGAAGTCGCTGTCGTACGACAGCGACTTCGTCGTTCCTACCGGCGTACGAATGCCCGCGCGTGCAAGGAGCGACAGGATCGCTGTCGTACGACGACGAGGTTGTCGTTCCGGGTCAACGCCGGACCCGCCCGACGGACCCGACCCGCCCGACGGACCCGCTCGCCCGCCCGCCCGCCGGCCGCGCTACGAGACCCGCACGTCGAAGTACGCGCCCGCGGCGATGTCCTCGGCGAGGGTCGGGCCCGTCGGGGTCCAGCCGAAGCGCTCCTGCGTCTCGGTCGACGTCGCGGACATCTCGAGCCCGAAGAACCGCCCGATGAACCCGAAGTGCGACTCCGCGTCCGCCGGGTCGATCGAGGTCACCGGCAGCCCGAGTCCCTCGCCGATGGCCTCGGCGATCGAGCGCGTGGAGACGACGGGCTCCGCGACGGCGTGCAGTCGGGCGCCGGCCGGGGCGCTCTCGAGCCCGAGGCGCACGAGTCGGGCCGCGTCGGACCGGTGCACGGCCGACCAGTTGTTCGTCCCGTCGCCGATGTAGCCCGAAACGCCCTGCTGCTCGGCGGCGGCGACGATCGCCGCGATGAACCCGTGGTCGCCGATGCCGTGCACGGTGGGCGCGAAGCGGGCGGCGACGGTGCGGACTCCCTGGTCGACGAAGTCGAAGCCGCGGTTCTCGCTCCCGCCGCGCATCGAGTCCGGACCGACGAACGGGTTCGGGTGCGCCTCGGTCGCCGGACGGTCGGAGGCGAGCCCCGCGATGCCCGACGCCACGATGAACGGCCGGTCGCTGCCGGCGAGCGCCGTGCCGATGGTCTCGACGACGGCGCGCTCGGCCGCGTTCGTCGCGACCGGGTTCGCCCAGTCGTGCTTGTTGGCGAGGTGGACGACGCCCTCGGACTCGGAGGCGCCGCGGCGGATGGCGTCGAGGTCGTCGAGGTCGCCGCGGAGTGCGGTGGCGCCTGCCGCCTCGACGCGGGCGACGGAGGCGTCGGAACGGGCGAGGCCGACGACCTGGTGGCCGGCGGCGACGAGCTCGTCGACGGTGGCGGAGCCGATCCAACCGGAGGCTCCGGTGACGAATACGCGCATGGTGTGTCCTTCCAGAACAGTGATGTCATTGGCTGACATCAGAAACCGTACACCTCGATGTCATGCGCTGTCATCAGTAGACTCGCACCCATGGCTCGATGGCAACCCGGAACGCGTGAACGGCTGCAGGCGACGGCACTGCGGCTGTTCCAGGAGCAGGGGTACGACCGGACGACGGTCGCGGAGATCGCCGCGGCCGCCGACGTCACCGAGCGCACGTTCTTCCGGCACTTCGCGGACAAGCGCGAGGTGATCTTCGCCGGGCAGGACGATTTCCTCGCGATGTTCATCGACCCGATCGCCGACGCCCCTGCCGATGCGCCGCCGTTCGCCCTGATCGCCCGGTCCCTCGACTCGGCCGGGCACTTCTTCCCCGAGGAGCGCCGTCCGTTCTCGCGGATCCGGCAGACGATCATCGACTCCGAACCCTCGCTGGGCGAACGCGAGCTCGCCAAGCTGGCGACGCTCAAGGTCCGGCTCGGCGAGGTCCTGCGCGACCGCGGGATCGGCGAACCGGCGGCGACGCTCGCTGCGGAGACCGGGGTGACGGTGTTCCACCTGTCGTTCCAGCAGTGGATCGCCGGCGAGGAGGTCCGTCCGTTCGCCGACATCGCCCGGGAACGACTCGACGCCCTGACGAGCATGGTGACCGCCGCCGCACTCTGAGGTCGTTCTTGGCCGGGCGGGGCATCCTGACACGGGTCAGCGAACCCGAGCCTGTCAAGGAGGCGATGTGTCGACCACCACGCTCGAGCGGACGCCCGTGGCGGCGCCCGCCAGGACACGAGCGGACACCCACGGCCCCCTCGCCCACCGCGCCACCGCACTCGACGGCCTCCGCACGGTCGCGATCCTGGCCGTGATGCTCTACCACCTGCACGTCCCCGGCTTCGAGGGCGGCTTCATCGGCGTCACCGTCTTCTTCGTGCTCTCCGGCTTCCTCATCACGACGCTGCTCCTCGGCGAGCACCGCCGTACCGGGCGCATCCGGCTCGGCACGTTCTGGCTGAAGCGGATGCTGCGGCTCTACCCAGCCCTCCTGGTGCTCGTCGCCGCGGGCCTCGCGCTCTGGTCGTGGGTCGGTGACTACAAGGGCGCGTCGTTCTCCGCTGGCGAGGCCGCAGCGATCGCGCTGACGTACACGGGCAACCTCTTCCGGGCGTTCTGGAACACGACGCAGGGCGTCTTCGCGCACACCTGGAGCCTGTCGATGGAGGAGCAGTTCTACCTGGTGTGGCCGGTGGTGCTGGTCGCGCTGTTCGCACTCCGGGCACGCCGTCGCCTGCTGCTGACCGGGCTCGGCGTCGTGATCGCCGGTGGCGCGACGGCATCGTGGCTGAGCTACCGGACGCCGAGCGGCGGTTCGACGCCGGACGTGTACTTCTCCCCCGTGCTCGGACTCGTGCCGCTGGCGACCGGGTGCCTCTTGGCGATCCTGCTCGACGACGAACGGGTCCGTGCGTGGGCTGGCGGTCTCGCCGGGCACATCGGCACCTGGATCGGGATCGCCCTGCTCGTCGGCGTGCAGTACTGGATCGATGACGACTGGACGCAGCACGCGTGGACGTTCGGCCTGCTCCTGCCGGCGACGGGCGTCGTGTCCGCCGTGCTGATCGGCGGCCTCGTGTCGGTCAGGAGCCCCCTGTCGATCGCGCTGTCGTGGACCCCGGTGGCCTGGTTCGGTCGGCGCGTCTCGTACTCCGCGTACCTCTGGCACCCGCTCGTGATCGCCCTGCTCGGGACCGTCGCGGCGAGCGCCTTCGGGGCCTTCGACTGGGTGTGGCTGATGGCCGGGGCGATCCTGGTCGCCGTCGGTGCGGCCTACGCCGTCGAGGTGCCGGTCGAGCGGCTCCGCCGCCGCTTCCGGGAGGCTCGGCGCCTGTTGGCAGCGGAGCGTGCCGCTCTGCAGACGGGCGGCTGAGCCCCCGGACACGCACCGCTCCGTAGGCTCGGCCCGTGACCGCCCCGCGAACCGGAGTCCTGGTGGCCGGCGGTGGGCCCGTCGGGCTGTTCCTCGGCGCACTCCTGGCGCACGCGGGTGTCGACGTGCAGGTGTGGGAGGCGCGGTCCTCGGCACCGTCGGGCTCACGGGCGATCGGCATCCACCCGCCGTCGCTCGACGCGCTCGACACGATCGGCGCCGCGCGGCCGGTGCTCGACGAGGCCTGCCTGGTCCGGACCGGCGTCGCCCGGAGTCGCGGGCGGACCCTCGGTACCCTGTCGTTCGCGCTCGCCTCGGCCACGCACCCGTACGTCGCCACCCTCGACCAGCACCGCACCGAGGCGATCCTCCGCGCGAGGCTCGCCGCAGTGGCTCCCGACGCGCTCCGTACCGGCACCCGGCTGACGACACTGACACGGCACGCGGACCACGTCGACGCGATCGGTACCGGGGAGGACGGGCCGATCGGGCTCCGTGCCGCGTTCGTCGTCGGGGCGGACGGCGCCAGGAGCACGGTCCGCAGGCTCCTCGGGATCGGGACGACCGGTCGCGAGTACCCCGAGCAGTACGTCATGGGCGACTTCGCCGATCCGGAACCGGACACGGCGAGGAGCTCTGCCCTGGTCGACGTCGGGCCAGACGGCGTCGTCGAGTCCTTCCCGCTGCCCGGGGCGCGTCGCCGGTACGTCGTGCTCACCGGTCGCGGCGCGACCACCACCGACGAGGTCAGCACCGACGAGGCCAGCACCGTCGAAGCCCGTGCCGCGACGCTCGTCCGTGCCGTCCGGGAGCGGACGGACGCCGACGTGGACGCCGACACCTGTTCGATGCTCGGCGCCTTCCGGGTGCGGCGCACCGAGGCGGAGCGGATCGGTGTGGGACGTGCGCTCCTGATCGGGGACGCCGCGCACGAGATCAGCCCCATCGGCGGCCAGGGCATGAACCTCGGGTGGCTCGACGCCGCCGCACTCGCTCCCCTGCTGACGGAGGCGGTCCGCACCGGCGCGGCCGGACCCTGGCCGGAGTACGCCGCCCGCCGCCAGGCGGTCGCTCGGCGTGCCGCCCGCCAGGCGGAGGCGAACATGGCGCTCGGACGACCGGCGACGGGGCCGAGGGCGCTGGCACGTGAGGTCCTGCTGCGGACGGCCCTCGGCCTCCCGTCAGCGCACCTGCTCGCCCGCGTCTACGCGATGCGGTGGTCCTGACCGCGTCAGGCGACCAGTCGCGCGCCCGCGAACCCGAGCTCCACGACGAGCACCAGTGACGAGACGATCACCAGCCGGAAGAGCGTCCGGGTCGGTGGCCCGGTGAGGACGAGCCGGATCCCGACCACGGCGAGGACGACCACGACCATCGTGCCGAGGACCGCGAGCACGACCCCGACACCGCGCACGGGATCGTCCCCGCCGAGCTGCCCGACGAGCACCAGCCCGGCGGCCACGACCAGTGACGCGAAGGCGAGCACCCCGGCGGCGTGCAGCCCGAGCCGGTGCGGGAAGCCCCTGACCCCCGTCGCCGCGTCGTCCACCAGGTCGGGCAACACGTTCGTGCAGTGGATCGCGATGCCGAACACCGCCCCCGTGGCGATCGCCCAGGGCGCCGGGAGCCGTGCAGCGGGGCCGGCAGCGACCGCCACGACGGGGAGGAGCCCGAACGCGACGACGAACGGCGCGACCGACCAGACCGACCGCTTCAGGCCGGCGTCGTAGGCCCATCCGGCACCGACGAGCACGAGGTGCGCGACCGCTGCGACAGGGCCGAGGAACAGCGAGAGCACCACGGCGACCCCGGCGGTGACGAACGCCGCGGTCCGGACGGTCGACACGGCGATCAGCCCCTGCGCGACGGGCTTGTCCGACCGCCCGACGCTGCGGTCCCGGTCGGCGTCGATCCAGTCGTTGGCCAGGCCGATCGACAGCTGCCCGGCGACGACGGCCGCGGCGACGAGGACGACGAGCCACGCCGGGTGGCTCACGGCGCTCGCGATGACCGCCGCGAGCACCGTGACGGTGAGCGTCGGGCCGGGGTGCGACGAGGCCAGGAGCAACCGCGCCGTGGAGGTCATGCCGTCAGCCTAGGTGGGCGGGAGTGCGACGACCCGTTCCCCGTCCCACGGTTCCGTCCACCCGAGCCGGTCGAACAGCGCGTCGAGCAGCATCGCGGTGAACCCCCACACCACGTGCGTCCCCGAATCGGTGTCGACGCTGAAGGCCGGCCCACGCCACTCGCGCCCGCCGCGGCGGATCACCGTGACACCGCGGTGTGCGGGGTCGAGCAGGTCCGCGACCGGGACCCGGAACACCGCTGCCGACTCCGCGACGTCGACGACCCGGACCGGAGAAGGGTCCCGCCACCACCCGAGGACCGGGGTGACCAGGTGCCGCGAGAAGTCCAGCGGCTGTGCGGGCAGGGTACCGAGGACCTCGACGCCGGACGGGTCGAGCCCCGTCTCCTCCTGGGCTTCCCGGAGGGCAGCGGCGACGGCGTCACGGTCACCGGGGTCGACGCGTCCACCGGGGAACGCCACCTGCCCTGGATGCGCACGGAGCGTGGTGGCCCTGGCGAGCAGCAGCACGTCGAGGTCGCGCGACACGGCGGCGTCCCGCGCGGTGCTGGTGCTCGGCACGCGATCGAGCACGCCGAAGAGGATGAGCACCGCTGCACGTCGGAACGAGGAGCTGCCGTCCGCGGGCGCCGCGGCGACGTCCTGCCGGGCGACCCCTGCGAGTTCGGTCCGCGCGCTCACCCCTGCAGCCTATGCGTGCTGCGGTGTCCGGACCGGCCGTCGCCACCGCACGACCCCGGACGCCAGGGCGATGCCGAGCAGGATGACGACGCCACCGACGGGCTCGTTCCACCGGATCCGCTCCCCCAGCACGAGGACGCCGAGCACCACCCCGACCACGGGTGTCAGGTACGTGACCGTGGACGCCCTGGCGGCGCCCCACGCCTGTACGAGCCCGGTGTTCCACATGTAGGCCAGCCCCGTGCCGACGCACCCCAGTGCGACCATCGCGGCCACGATCCTCCAGTCCAGCTGCACCGGCGAGAGCGCCGTGAACGGCGCGACCAGCAGCATCAGCCCCGCACCCAGCGTGAGCTGCACGGTCGTGAGGGTGATCGCGTCGTGGCCGCTGCCCGCGACGAACCGGCGCATGTAGGACAGCCCGAAGCCGTAGCAGGCGGTCATCCCGAGCAGGGCGAGCTGCGCCGGCACCGTCGCGAGGACCGCCGGGTCGCCGATGAGGTCCCACGGCCCGACCAGGACGAGCACGCCGACGATCCCGAGCAGCACCCCGACGAGCTGCTTGCCACGGAGCCGCTCGGACGGCAGCAGCAACGGCATCGCGAGCAGCACCATGATCGGCGTCGTCGCGTTGTAGATGCTCGCGAGCCCGCTCGGCACCGTCTGCTCCGCCCACGCCACCAGGGACGACGGGATCGCGTTGAGGAACACCGCGACGACGAGCAGGTGGCCCCAGAGCCGGGGCGACCGCGGCCAGCGACGACGCGTGGCGAGGAGGATCACGACGAGCGTCACGGCACCGAGGAGCACCCGTCCGAGCGCGACCTGCTGCGGGGAGAGTCCCTCGAGCCCGATCTTCATGAAGAGGAAGCTCGATCCCCAGGTGAGTGCGACGAGCACGAACAGGATGCCGTTCATGCCGCTAGTGTCGAGCCAGCCGCCGACATGAAGCAAACGCATCGGCTTCATGCAGGCATGAAGGAAGCACATGAAGATCACCCTCGCCCAGCTCCGCGCGCTCGTCGCCACGGTCGACCGCGGATCGTTCACCCTCGCCGCCGCGACGCTCGGGATCGGCCAGTCCGCCGTCTCGCACGCCGTCGCCGGTCTGGAGCGCGAGGTCGGTGGTCAGGTCCTCCGTCGCGGCGGCGCGGCCGCCCCCACACCGCTCGGGGAACGACTGATCGGTCACGCCCGCAGCGTGCTCGCCTCCGTCGACGCACTGGAGGCAGTGGTCCGGCCCGGTACGGCGCGCGGCACCGTGCGACTCGCGGCCGTCCCCACCGTCTGCCAGGGCCTGCTGCCGCGGCTCCGCGACCTGTGGGCGGTGACCCTGCCGGACGTCGACGTCCAGGTCTACGAGGGCGACGACGACGAGATGCCGGAGTGGCTCGAGGCGGGCACCGTCGACGCCGCCGTGCTCGTCGACCCGGCGTCCGTGCCCGACGGCGCGGTCGTCGTCGCGCGCGACGAGATGGCCGCCGTGATCCGACGCGACCACCCCCTCGCCGACGCAGCGGCCCTGACGCTCGACGACCTGCACGAGGACGGCCTGGTCGCCGGCGGCGGCGGGTGCGAGCACCAGATCCAGCGGATGCACGAGATCGCCGGGCAGCCGTTCCGCTACGCCCACCGGGTGCGGGAGATGAGCACGATGTTCGGCATGATCCAGCGCGGCGAGGGCGTGTCCGTCGTCCCGACGCTCGGGAGGGTGATGCTGCCGGAGGACCTCGTGATGGTGCCGACGACGCCGAGGCTCGAGCGGACGCTGGTGCTGAGCGGTCCGTCGTCCCGGCCGTGGCACCCGCTGGCGAGGGCCCTCGTCGACGCGGTCTGAGCCGTCCTCCGGCCGACGCTGGAAGGATGGCTCGATGGCCGAGACGCACGTGAAGACCTTCACCGATCCGAACGAGGCAGCAGCAGAAGCCGCGGGGCTCGAGTGGCTCGCCGCGGCAGAGGAGTCCGGCGGGACCCGCATCGCCCGGGTCCTCGACCGGCCGAGCCCGACGGTGCTCGACCTGGAGCTGATCTCCGACGGCTCCCCGACGAAGGCGCAGGCGGAACGCTTCGGCCGCTCGCTCGCGCACACGCACGCGTCCGGCGCACCGCACTGGGGAGCGCCGTCGCCGGGGTTCCCGTCCGGTGTACCGCTGCGGATGGGTCGGTCCAGCACCCCGTTCGTCGCCGCCGCCGATGCCCCGGCCACGTGGGGCGAGTTCTTCGGGGAGTACCGCATCCGCGACTTCGTCCGGCGGATCGTCGACCGGGGTGGATTCGACGCGGGCGAGGCTGCGCTGCTCGAGCGGGTCGCGCAACGCGTCCAGGACGGCGAGTTCTCATCGCCGCAGCCGGCGCTCGTCGGTGAGCGGCCCGCGCGGCTGCACGGCGACCTCTGGGCGGGGAACGTGCTCTGGCCGACGGACGACTCCGAGCCGACGGGGGCCGTGCTCATCGACGCGAACCCGCACGGCGGGCACGCGGAGACGGACCTCGCGCTCCTCGGGCTGTTCGGGCTGCCGCGGCTCGAGACGGTGCTGGCGGGGTACGACGCCGAGTCGCAGCTGGCCCCGGGGTGGCAGGAGCGCGTCGAGCTCCACCAGCTCGCCCCGCTGCTCCTGCACGTGTTCCTGTTCGGCGGGTCGTACAGGTGCGCCACCCTCCGGGCCGCATCCCGGTACGCCTGACGGGTGCCCGCTGGCCGGATGCCTGCCTGCCGGACCGCGGCCGGTCGAGTGCGCAGAGATGGCGGCCCGGCGGCCAACGTACCCACCACGTCCGCGCACTCGATCCCAGGCCCTGGCCACCCGAGGGGCGGGACGGGCGCGCTCACTGCACCCGAGCCTCCCGGCTGTCCCCGGCGCCCCTCGGACCGAACCCGCAGCGCCGCCCGCGTGCACACCGGTCGAGTGCGCAGAAGCGGCGGCCCGGCGTCCCTCGCGCCGACCACTTCCGCGCACTCGATCCCGGCACCGCCCCCTGAGAACCGGGCGCCGCCGCCGGACCGCGGCCGGTCGAGTGCGTAGAGCTGGCGACCGCGCGCCCGGGGCGACCGCACCTTCCGCGCACTCGTTGTCCCGGCCGCCCGACGCTCGGGACGGCCCCAGCACACTTACCCGGCGCACAGGTCACGCATGGGGGTGTTCGGGGAACGCCCCGGATGCTCATGGACATGACCACGTACCCGATCCCCGTGACCGATCGACGAGACCGTGCGCACTCGGGTGCGCAGACACGTCGGAGAGCCGTCGCCCGACTCTTCCTCGGCGAGCGCGAGGACGCCCGCTGGCTCCGGCCGGCCTTCTGGGCGCTCCTCGTCGTGACCGCCGTCGTGTACCTCTGGAACCTCAGCGAATCCGGGTACGCGAACTCGTTCTACGCCGCTGCCGTGCAGGCCGGCACGAAGTCGTGGGAGGCGTTCTTCTTCGGCTCCCTCGACTCGTCGAACTTCATCACCGTGGACAAGCCGCCGGCGTCGCTCTGGGTGATGGTCCTGTCCGCGAGGCTGTTCGGCTTCTCGTCCTTCAGCCTCCTGCTCCCCCAGGCCCTGATGGCCGTCGGGTCCGTCGCGCTGGTGTGGGGCACGGTCCGCCGGACCCTGACCCGCCTGGGGTCGACGACCGCGAACGTCGGCGCGCTGCTCGCAGGCTTCGTCGTCGCGGCCACCCCGGCGGCGGCGCTGATGTTCCGCTTCGACAACCCGGACGCACTCCTCGTGCTGCTCATGACCGCCGGCGCGTACTGCACCGTCCGAGCGCTCCCGACGGGCAGCTGGCGGTGGATCGCGCTCGCCGGTGTCGCCCTCGGCTTCGCGTTCCTGACGAAGATGCTGCAGGGGCTCCTCGTCCTGCCGGCGTTCGGGCTCGTGTACCTGATCGCCGCACGGACCACGTGGCCGAAGCGCATCGTCGGCCTCCTCATCGCGGCCGGGTCCCTGGTCGTCGCCGCCGGCTGGTGGGTCGTCGCGGTGTGGCTGTGGCCCGCCGACTCCCGCCCCTACATCGGCGGCTCCACGAACAACACCGTCCTGGACCTGGTCTTCGGCTACAACGGGCTCGGCCGCATCTTCGGCGGCTCGGGCAACGGCGGTGGTGGCGGCGGGATGACCGGCGGTACCGCAGGCTCGTCGTTCGGCGGGTCGACCGGCCTGGACCGGCTGTTCTCGTCGGAGATGGGCCTCGAGATCTCCTGGCTGCTCCCCGCCGCGCTCATCGCCCTCGTGCTCGGCCTGGTCGTGGTCGGACGCCGGACGATCGGCGACCCCGTCCGTGCCGGTCTCGTGCTCTGGGGCGGATGGCTCATCGTCACCGGGCTCGTGTTCTCGTACATGTCCGGCACGATCCACCCGTACTACACGGTCGCGCTCACCCCGGCGATCGCGGGCCTCATGGGCACCGGCGGCGCGCTGCTCTGGAACGCCAGGAACCGGATGACCGGACGCCTGGGCCTCGCGGGCATGATCGGCATCACGGCGTTCTGGGGCTGGTGCCTGCTGAACGAGAACCCCACGTGGCTGCCGTGGCTCCGCTGGGTGGTGCTCGCCGGCGGGCTGCTGTCGGCCGTCGCGATCGTCGTCGGCAGCGTCCCGTCGCTCCGCAAGCTGGTCGCCGTCGGCGTCCTCGCCGGGACGCTCTTCGGACTCACCGGCACCACCGCCTACGCGCTGGCCACCACCACGGTTGCGCACTCCGGCTCGATCCCGAGCGTCGGTCCGTCGGGATCGTCCAGTGGCGGGATGGGCGGCGGCGGCATGCCGGGAGGCACGGGTGGACCAGGTGGGACCACCTCCGGATCCGACAGCGACGGTTCCGACAGCGCCGATTCCGGTTCGCAGGCGGGTCCGGATGGGACGCCCCCCGGGGGCACGTCCGGCGAGATGCCGGAACCGCCGAGCGGTTCCTCCGGCGAGATGCCGGGCGGGACCCAGGAGGGTTCCGGAGACGGGACGGGCGATGCGGGATCGGGGACGAGCCTCCCGTCCGGTGACGCGACCGGTGGCGGAGGCGAGGGCGCATCGACGTCGTCGGCACTGCAGAAGCTGCTCGAAGCGACGGACACGAAGTGGGCCGCCGCCGTGAACGGGTCGCAGTCCGCCGCGCAGCTCGAGCTCGACACCGACACCGCGGTGATGGCGATCGGCGGCTGGTCCAGCGACCCGACACCGACGCTCGCCGAGTTCAAGGCCTCCGTCGCCGACGGGAAGATCGCGTACTACATCGCCTCCGGGAACGGCGGCGGCATGGGCGGCGGATCGTCCACCGCCAGCGCCATCCAGGAGTGGGTCGCGGCGAACTACGAGTCCACCACCGTCGGCGGACAGACCGTCTACGACCTGACGAGCGGGAAGTAGGCTCGGCCCGATGGCCGACCGACTGCTGCAGCGCACCGACGGGAGCCCCGTCCGTGCCCTCGTCGTGGACGACGAGCACGCGCTCGCCGATGCCGTCCGCCTCGCGTTCGAGGCGGACGGCTGGTCCGTGCACGCCGTGCACCGCGGCCGCGACGTGCTCTTCGCCGCGCGGGACTTCCAGCCGGACGTGATCGTGCTCGACGTGATGCTGCCGGACATCGACGGGTTCCAGGTGCTCGACCGGCTGCGGGACGCCCGTGACGACGTCCGGGTGCTGTTCCTCACCGCCAGGGACTCGTCCGAGGACCGGCTCGCCGGGCTCACCCGGGGCGGCGACGACTACCTCACGAAGCCGTTCGGGGTGGCGGAGCTCCTTGTCCGAGCGCGGATCCTGGCACGGACCTCGGCGCGGGTGGCATCCGCTCCGTCCGGCATCGTCGTGGGCGACATGGTGCTCGACGAGGACGCCAGGACCGTGACCCGGTCCGGCTCCCCGATCGAGTTGACCCCGACCGAGTTCGAACTGCTGCGGTACCTCGCGCGGAACGCGAACCGGGTGCTGTCGCGGGAGCACATCCTGACGAACGTGTGGGGCATGGACTTCGGGTCGTCGTCGAACCTCGTGGACATGTACGTGTCGTACCTGCGGAAGAAGCTCGACGTCGGGCGCTCGCCGCTCGTGCAGACCGTGCGCGGCGCCGGGTACGTGTTGCGGCCGTGAGCGCTCGTGGTCGTGCGGGTGGGGTCCCGGTTGCTCGTGCGCGTGATCGGGCTCGACGGGTGCCGTCGCTGCGGTGGCGGATCGTGGGTGCCGTGGCGTTGCTGCTCGTGGCGACGAACCTCGTCGTCGGGGTCGTGACCGTGGTCGCCTACCGGGGGTATCTCGTGGGGCGGCTCGACGCGGAGCTCTCCACGGCGGCGAACCGGACGCTCGGGCCCGGTGGGTCCCCGTCGCCGCCGCCGGGGGCGGGCTCCGGTGACCGGCCGGACCCGGGGAACGCGTTCATCGGCGCTCCGGGACAGGCCGCAGGGACGGTCGTGGCGATCTACCGCGACGGCTCCTCCGTGCTCGCCGGCTACACCGACAGCAGCGGCCAGCAGCACGGACTGACGTCGGCGCAGGAGTCCACGCTGTCGTCCGTCGACGCCGACGGTGCCCAGGTGACCGTGTCGCTCGGGTCACTCGGCACCTACCGCGCGCAGGCGATCGGGTCGTCCGGCGACGTCTACGTCACCGCGCTGCCCCTCGACGACCTGCGTGCGTCCGTGGTCCGGCTCGTCATCGTGATCGGCAGCGTCACACTCGTCGGGCTCCTCGTCGCCGTGTGGGCCGGCGCGATGCTCGTCCGCCGCTCCCTGCGTCCGCTCGAACGCGTGGCCGAGGTCGCATCGAGCGTCACCGGGCTCGACCTGGAACGGGGCGACACCGACATCCCCGTGCGGGTCGCCGACGTGGACCTCGCGCAGAACCGCGAGGTCGGCGCTGTTGGGTCGGCGCTCAACCGTCTCCTCGGGCACGTGGCCCGCGCGCTCACCGTGCGACGCGATGCCGAAGCCGGCATGCGCACCTTCATCGCCGACGCGTCGCACGAGCTCCGCACCCCGATCGCGACCGTGCGCGCGTACGCCGAACTGTCCTCCTCGTCGTCGGACGTGGACGCGCTCCATCAGAACGTCGACCGGATCGGACGCGAAGCCGTCCGCATGGGGTCGCTGGTCGACGAACTCCTGCTGCTCGCCCGGCTCGACGCGGCGTCCTCCGGGACGGTCGTCCGTGCCGCCGACCCCGTCGACCTCACGTCGCTGGTCGTCGAGGCGACGATGGACGCCCGCGCAACCGCGCCGTCACACCGGTGGACGCTGCAGGTCGACGACGAGCCGATCGTCGTGTCCGGGGACGAGGTCCAGCTGCGCCGCGTGGTGACGAACCTGCTGGCGAACGCGCGGACGCACACACCAGCGGGGACCGCCGTGGTGGTGTCGTTGCAGCGGGTGGCCGAGACCGAGCCCGGCTCCGGCGCCGGAGTGCGCTTCGTCGTCGCGAACGACGGGCCGCCGATCCCGGCAGAGGTGCTGTCGACGCTGTTCGACCGGTTCACCCGTGGTGAGGCGTCTCGCTCGCGGGAGCACGGGACGAGCGGGCTCGGGCTGGCGATCGTGCGCGGGGTCGTGGATGCGCACGGTGGCACGGTGCGGGTGGTGTCGGAGGCGGGGCGGACGGCGTTCACGGTTTCGCTGCCCGCCCAGTCGCCGTGACGATCTGAAATGTAGTGTTGCACACCGTAGGGAGGTGCGGAGTGCGCGACCAGCAGGAACCACGACGACTCGTCCTCGTCGACGAGTCGAAGGCCAACGACTAGCTCCTCGCCGCGACCGTCATCGACCTCCCGGACCTGACAGTCGCTCGGCGGGCGGTCCGGGGATTCGTGCTCCCCGGCCAGAATCGCCTCCACATGACGAAGGAGAGCGACAGTCGTCGCCGGCTGATCCTCGCGAGCATCGCGAGGCTCCCACTGTCCACGACGGTCTACCGTGCGCCGAAGGACGGCCGGAACGAGGTCGAGCGTCGAGCACGATGCCTCGACGCGCTCATCGACGACCTCGCGATCGGATCCCCCGCCGCGCTCTGCCTGGAGCGGGACGAAACACTGACGGCACAGATCGTCAGCGCTTCGTGGAGGCTTCTCGGCGCACCGGACAGACACTGAACCACCGGCACAGCTCCACCACGGAGGAGCCGCTCCTGGCGATCCCGGACGCCGTGGCGTGGGCGTGGGCTCGCGGAGGTGAATGGCGACGCCGATGTCCGACGGCCAACGAGCGCCGCCCGAGTGTGTGACCCCACAACGCGCGAGACCCGAGCGCCCAACCGTCCGGATGGGTCTCGGGTCCACTTCTCGAAGCTCAGCGCAACGAGCACCTCGAGGATAGCAGCGCGGCATGTGACACACCAGCCGGATCCGGGTTCTTACCGTCGGCACAGGAGCGTGCTCCGGTCCCCGAAGGGCCGCTGCCGAGCATCAGCGGTATGACGGAGACGAACCCCACCCTCGACATCGACATCGTCGTCCCCTGCTACAACGAGCAGGACACGCTGGCGGCCCACGTCCGGCGCCTGCACACGTTCTGCCGGACGTCGCTGGCCCACACGTGGCGGATCACGATCGCGGACAACGCCTCGACCGACGACACCGCCCGCATCGCCGACGACCTCGCCGCGATGCTCGACGGGGTCCACGCGGTGCACCTGCCCGAGAAGGGCCGCGGTCGAGCGCTCAAGGCCGTGTGGGGCGCGTCCGACGCCCGGGTGCTCGTGTACGTCGACGAGGACCTCTCCACCGACCTCGCAGCGCTCGAGCCGCTCGTGGCACCGCTGCTCTCCGGCCACTCGGACCTAGCTATCGGCACCCGGCTGGCCGGTTCGTCGCGGGTGGTGCGGGGCGGCAAGCGCGAGTTCATCTCGCGTTCCTACAACCTGCTGCTCCGGACCACGATGGGCGTCTCGTTCTCCGACGCCCAGTGCGGGTTCAAGGCGATCACCCGGCAGGCGGCGGAGCATGTCCTGCCCCTCTGCGAGGACGACGCGTGGTTCTTCGACACGGAGTTGCTCGTGATCGCCGAACACGCAGGGCTCCGCGTCCACGAGGTCCCGGTCGACTGGGTGGACGACGTGAACTCGTCCGTGGACATCGCGTCGACCGCGACCGAGGACCTCAAGGGCATGTGGCGGGTGTCACGCGGCCTGGCGACCGGGCGGATCCCCGTCGCACCCGTCTACGAGGCGATCGGCCGCCAGCCGTTCGCGACGCCGCACGTGGGCATCGTGGGCCAGGTGCTCCGGTTCGGTGCGATCGGTGTCGTGTCGACGATCGCCTTCGCGGTGCTGTACGCGCTGTTCCGCCCGGCGATCGGCGCACAGACCGCCGACTTCCTCGCGCTCCTCGTCACCGCGATCGGGAACACCGCGCTGAACCGACGGTTCACGTTCGGCGTGCGCGGTCGGTCCGGCGCCGGACGCCACCAGGTGCAGGGGCTCGTCGTGTTCGGCATCGCGTGGGCGATCACGTCGGGGTCCCTCGTCGTGCTGCACGCGACGGCGCCCGGGTCGTCGCACGGCGCGGAGATCGCGGTGCTGACGGGGGCGAACCTGCTCGCGACCCTGGTCCGCTTCGTGCTGTTCAAGGCGTGGGTGTTCCGCACGCGTCGTCGTCCGGAGATCATCCGCGCCGGCACCACCCCTGCCGCCGAGGCCACGACCGAGGCGCTGCCCGTGACGGACGCCACGACGCGCACCGCCCCGACGACGCGCTGAGGCAGCGCGGGTACCGTGAGCCTCCCGTGACGCGAAGGAGCACCACATGACCGACACCAGTACCCCGGACCCGGACGGCACCGAGAAGACGGACGGGCTCGGCAAGGACAGCACGATCCCGAACCACCCCGAGGGTGTCGCCGCCGGCATCACCGACGAGGAGTCGCACTTCAACCCCGAAGAGGACGAAGACGCCGAGTAAGGCGGCACAGCCGAGTAACACGCACAACCGGAACCGATCCGAACCGCGGAAGACCGTGGTGCGGATCGGTTTCCGTCGTTCGGCGCCTGATCGCACAGCCACGCGAGCAGGATGCAGCGGTGTTGCGCTGTCGGTATACCAGCGCTTAGCATCGCCTCACCGCACCACGACCCCACAGGGCCCGACCGACACCACCGGTCCGCCCGCGGCGAGCGCTCCACCGTTGCAGCCTCCGTCCGTCCGCTGCCGGCACTCGCTCCTCAGGACCCGCACGTGAACCCCTCCCCCTTCGGTCTGTACGACCCTGCCCGCGAGAACTCCGATTGCGGCGTCGGCTTCATCACCCGTCTCGACGGCACCCCGAGCCACGACGTCATCGTGAAGGGCGACGAAGCGCTCTGTGCGATCCCGCACCGCGGCGGCAAGTCCTCCGAGGGGGTCGGCGACGGTGCCGGCGTCAGCATCGACCTGTCCGTGGAGTTCTTCAGCGCGCTCACCGGCGAGGAGCTCCGCGCAGGCCACTTCGGCGTCGCGAACTGCTTCGTGCCGAGCCAGCCCGACGAGCGCGACCGCGCGGTCCGCACCGTCACCGAGCAGATCGAGCAGCAGGGCTTCGAGCTCCTCCTCGTCCGCGACGTCCCGGTGGACCACTCCGTCGCCCGTCCTGAGGCCGAGCAGTACCAGCTGCGCATCGTGCAGTGGGTCTTCCGTGCTCCAGAGGACTGGTCCCGCGACGCCGTCGACGCCGCCGCCAACCGCGCCCTGCTCGCGATCGAGGCGATCTCCTACGGCGAGGCGGCCGAGCAGCACCTCGAGCACGCCGCCCTGTCGCCGCTGTCCCTGAGCGCCCGCACCCAGGTGCTGAAGGGCCGCCTGAACTCCGGCGAGGTCATCGGGTACTTCACCGACCTCCGCGACCCCCGGCACTCCGTCCGGACGCTGTACTTCCACACCCGCTTCTCGACGAACACCGAGCCGCACCCGACGATGGCGCAGCCGTTCCGCCTGATGGCGCACAACGGCGAGCTCAACACCGACCGGAAGAACCGCCTCTCCGACGAGGCGCTCGCCCGAGCACGCACGCGCAGCATCGTCCGTCCACCAGGACAATCCGACTCGAGCCGCCTCGACCAGACCCTGCAGAGCCGCGTGTTCGACGACGGCCTGGAGATCGTCGAGGCCGTGGTGTCGCTCATGCCGCCGGCGTGGGAGAACGACCGCACGCTGACGGACGACGTCCGGGCGATGCTCGAGTACTTCTCGCTGTACGAGGAGAAGAACGACGGGCCCGCCGCCGTGATCTTCAGCGACGGCGACGTCGTCGGCGCCCGACTCGACCGCCTGGGACTCCGCCCGCTGCGCACGGTCGAGACGGCCGAGTACCTGATGGTGTCGTCCGAGGCCGGTCAGGTCACGTTCCCGGACGACGAGGTCGTGCACCGTGGCCGCATCGAGGCCGGCGGCATGCTGGTCGTCGACCACCGCACCGGCACGCAGATGCGCACCGGCGAGGTCCTCGAGATGCTCGCCGCCCGCCGCGACTACGGCACGCTGCTCGACGACGCCCGGGTGAACCTGGACGACCTGCCCGCGCCGGACTACGACCGCACCACGAACACCCTCGGCTACGACGGCGACCTGTCGCTGCAGGGCCGCTACGTGGCGTACTCGCTGAACCAGGAGAGCTTCCGGTTCATGCTCGACCCGATGCTGCAGAACGGCTCGGAGCGGATCTCGGCGATGGGCTACGGCAACGCCATCAACGCCCTCAGCGACACCGAGGGCGGCATGGCGAAGTACTTCTCGCAGCGCTTCGCCCAGGTGACGAACCCGCCGCTGGACTCCATCCGCGAGGCCGACGGCATGAGCATGCGCGTCGCCCTGGGAGCCAAGCCGGACGGTACGGGCGCCCAGACCCGGCAGCTCGTCGTGCAGTCCCCGATCCTCGGGCACCTCGACATGGTGCGGCTCCGCGACCAGGACATCGTGCCGCTGGAGCGCTTCGACATGCTCTACGCCCCCGTCCTCGGTGACGAGCAGGCCAACGCCGACGCGGTGCGCACCGCGACCGAGCGGCTCGCCGACGCGGTCGTGGCGTTCGCCGAGCAGCGGGGCGGGATCGCGGTGCTGACCGACCGCAGTGTCTCGAGCACCTCCGCCGCGCTCCCCGTGATCCTCGCCGTCGCGGCGGTGAACCAGCGCCTCATCGAGACGGGTCTGCGCCTGCGCGTCTCGGTCGTCGCGGAGAGCGGCCAGCTCCCCTCGTCGCACCACGTGGCGACGGCGCTCGGCTTCGGCGCAGCAGCGGTGTACAGCCTGTCCGCGCGGCTCCGTGCCGAGGAGAAGTACCCGGCAGCCCCGGCACCGGCCGGCGAGCTCACCGCCACCGACCAGGCACTGAAGCAGTTCAGGAAGGCAGCCGAGAAGGCCCTCGCGAAGACGATGGGCCGAGTGGGGCTCTGCACCGCCGAGAGCTACATCGGTGGCGAGTTCTTCGAACCGAACTACCTCGACACCCGCGACGACCTGTTCGCCCGGGTCTTCCCGCACATGGACGCGCCGGTCGGTGGCGTCGGCTTCGCCCGCATCGCCCAGGCGGCGACGGACTGGCACGAGCGCGCGCGGAGCGTGCAGGGCGACGCCCAGGTCCCGCTCCTCGGGCTCTTCAAGGAACGTTCCGACGGTGCCGGGCACTCGTTCGGCGTCGCGAGCGTGCGCGGCTTCGGCGGCATGACCGAGGAGCGTCCGTCCTTCGAGCGCTCCGGCGACTCGGAAGCGCTCCGGCTCCTGACGCTCGGGCAGCTCGACGACGCGTTCGGGATCTCCGACGCCGCGTACCGGAACACCGGCTACGACCGGCTGAGCGACGCCGAGATCGACGCCTTCCGCACGACTCCTGGCTACCGGACGTTCCTGCAGACCACGCACGAGGAGCGTTCCCGCCGCCCGAGCGCGCTCCGCGACGTGCTCGCGCTCCCCGCCGACGTGACCGGCATCGACACGGCGGAGGACTTCGCCCGCGAGCTCGGCCGGTTCTCGCTGACCGGCAACAGCAGCGTCACGGTGCGCGGTCTGCTCGGCTCACGGGTCGGTGACGGAGGTCCGACGGGAGGCCCGGTGCGGTTCCGTCTGCGGCTCACGTCCGCAGGATCGCAGGGCACCGAGCGCCACACGGCTCTCGCGAGCGGGCTCGCCCTGCTCTTCCCCGGCCAGGTCGACGTCGACGACGTCGACGACACCCAGGTGACGCTCCGCGCCACCGGGTTCGCCGTCGACCTCCTCGCGCTCTTGGAGAGCGCACCGGAGAGCGTCGAACTCGACGACGTCCAGCCTGCGCACGAGATCACCAGGACGCTGGCGTCGGGTGCGATGAGCCACGGGGCGCTCGTCGCCACCGCGCACGAGGCGGTCGCGCACGGCACGAACATGGTCGGCGGCATGTCGAACAGCGGTGAGGGCGGCGAGCACCACTCCCGCTACGGCACCATCCGCGGCTCCCGGATCAAGCAGTTCGCCTCCGGTCGCTTCGGCATCTGGGCGGGCTACCTCGCCGACCCCATGCTCGAGGAGCTCGAGATCAAGATCGGCCAGGGTGCCAAGCCCGGCGAAGGCGGCCAGCTGCCGGCGCCGAAGGTCACGGTCGACATCGCCGCTGCCCGTGGTGGCACCCCCGGCGTCGAGCTCATCTCGCCGCCGCCGCACCACGACACGTACTCGATCGAGGACCTCGCGCAGCTCATCCACGACTGCAAGGCCGCGCGTGTCCGGGTGATCGTGAAGCTGGTGTCCTCCGAGGGCATCGGCACCATCGCCGTGGGTGTCGCGAAGGCCGGCGCCGACGTCATCAACGTCGCCGGGAACACCGGCGGCACGGGGGCTGCGGCCGTCACGAGCCTGAAGTACGCGGGCCGCTCCGCGGAGATCGGCGTGGCGGAGGTCCACCAGGCCCTCGTCGCGAACGGCCTCCGGCAGAAGGTCACGCTCCGCTGCTCCGGCGCGCACCAGACCGGCAGCGACGTCGTCACGAGCGCGCTCCTCGGCGGTGACAGCTTCGAGTTCGGCACCACCGCGCTGATGATGCTCGGCTGCGTGATGGCGAAGAACTGCAACGTCAAGTGCCCTGCCGGTCTCACCACGAACGCCGAGGCGTTCGAGGGGGACCCCCGCGCGCTCGCGCAGTACCTGCTGAACATCGCGCACGACGTCCGACAGATCCTCGCCCGCCTCGGCCTGCGCTCCCTGCGCGAGGCCCGCGGTCGTACGGATCTGCTGCAGCTCCTCGACCACCCGGCGAGCGTCGGACGCCTGGACGTGCGGAACCTGCTCGCGCAGGTCCCCGAGAAGGTCGTCACCGACCCGGAGTACCTGGAGAAGGACTTCCGCACCGACGACGCGCTCATCGAGCGGGTCCGCACGGCGCTCCTGACCCACCACGAGCACTCCGTCACCATCGACGGCGTGCTCCTCGGCAACGCCGACAAGTCGGTCGGCGGCCAGTTCGGCATCGACGTCGAGCGGATCCTCAACCACGAGCTCCGCGACGCGTCGTTCGAGGACGTCCCAGCCGTCACCACGGACGACCGCGGTCGCCGGCGCCTGGTCGACGGTGCCGTGACGATCCGCACGAGCGGCTCCGCCGGGCAGTCCTACGGCGTCTTCAACAACGACGGCGTCCTGCTCGAGCACACCGGCACCGCGAACGACGGTGTCGGCAAGAGCCAGAGCGGCGGCCGCATCGTCGTGCGCGCGCCGGGCGGCGGCAGTGCCGAACGCGGTGGGAACGTCCTCATCGGCAACTTCGCGCTGTTCGGCGCCACCGGCGGGCGGACGTTCGTCGAGGGCGAGGCCGGTGACCGGTTCGCCGTCCGGAACTCCGGCGCGACCGCGGTGGTCGAGGGCCTCGGCGACTTCGGCTGCGAGTACATGACGGGCGGCGCGGTGTTCAACCTCGGCGGCTTCGGCAAGGGACTCGGGAACGGCATGTCCGGCGGCTTCCTCTACCAGTACGACCCGTCCGGGCAGGTCACCGAGCGCGCCAGCACCGACTCGCTCCTCGTCTTCCCCGTCACCGACACCGAGCGCGGCGCGTTCCACGAGGACGCGGCACGACTGCTCCTCGCGTGGCACCTCGAGGCGACCGGCTCCGAGCTCGCGAGCCGGCTGCTGGCCGACTGGGACACGACACGCACGCACGTGTTCGTCGGCATGCCCCGCGCGCTCCTGCTCACGCAGGACGCCGAGGCGATCCTGGCGGCCGCGACGAGGAACGAACTGCTCGACGAGCTCGCCACGTCGACCGCGACGGACAAGCTCCGCGCGTTCAAGGTCGACTACCGCGACCGCCGCACCGTGCTCGACGGCCGTGCCCCGGCGCTCGGCGACCAGGGCGACGACATGTTCTCGCTGCTGTCGTCGTACACGGTGCTCGGCGCCGCGCAGGACATCGCGCTCGAGCGGGTCCCCGGCGCGACGGACCCGAACGACCCCCGCATCGCCGAAGCCGTCAAGAACCTCGTCCTGACCGAGGACTTCTTCGTGAAGCAGCGCGTCGTGAAGTACCTGCGCGGCACGCTCGAGAAGTTCGCGGACGACGAGCTCGCCACCCTCATCGCGATCAAGCGACTCGACGACTACAAGCGTGCGCTCACGCAGCGGAACAACCGCAGCATGGACGCACCGGGAACGACCGGCTGGATCATGCACCAGAACGCCAAGAACGACGGACGCGTCCGCGCGGCACGCTTCGACGAGCTGCTCGCCACCGCGGCGCTCGAGGACATCGCCCGCCGCGCTCCCGAGGCCCCTGCCGAGGCGGTGACCGCGTGACCCTGCTGCCCCCGACCGGCTCGCTGATCCCGGTCGACGCCCCGTTCTCCGCTGCCCAGGAGTCCTGGCTCGCCGGGTTCATCGCGGGGATCGCCGCCGCCGGCAAGAAGTCCCAGGCACCGGCGCCGACCACCACGATCGACGTGCTGTTCGGCACCCAGACCGGCAACGCCGAGTTCCTGGCCGACGAGCTCGTCGCCGGTGCGCGTGCCCGCGGACTCGGCGGCCGGACCACGGCGCTCGACGACGTCTCCCCCGAGCAGCTCGCCGGGATGTCGCACGTGCTCGTCGTCACCTCGACGTACGGCGAGGGCGAGATGCCCGACAACGCCGGTCTGTTCTGGGACGCGATCCAGTCCGACGCCACCCCGCGGCTGGAGGGACTGCAGTTCGCGGTCCTCGGGCTCGGCGACAGCGGCTACGACGAGTTCTGCCAGGCCGGCAAGCTCCTCGACACCCGGTTCGAGCAGCTCGGCGCCACCAGGATCCACGACCGCGTCGACTGCGACGTGGACTTCGAGGACCCCGCGGCCCTCTGGGCGGCCGGCGTCCTCGACCGCATCCAGGCCCAGACCGGCGCGGACGGGGCACCGGGCGCGACCGCAGCCACCGGGGCCGGCGCGACCAGCGACGCGACCGCAGCCGGCGGGGCGGGCGCGAGCCGAGCCTCCAGGCCGGGTTCCCAGTGGAACAAGCGCAACCCGTACCGTGCTCGCCTGGTGGAGAACCGGCTGCTCTCCGACCCGCGCAGCGCGAAGGAGATCCGCCACTACGAGTTCGACCTCGGCGACAGCGGCATCACGTACGCCGCCGGAGACGCACTCGCCGTCGTGCCGCGCAACGACGACGCCCTCGTGTCTGAGCTGCTGGACCACCTCGGCGCCACCGGCGACGAGCGGTTCGACGGTCGGGCCGTCGTCGACGTGCTCCGCGACGACCGGGAGATCCGGACGCCGTCGAAGGACCTCGTCGCGGACCTCGTGCAGCGGGCCCCGGCCAGCGAGCTCGCGGCGGTCGTCGCGCACGGCGACAAGCACGAGCTGGACCGCTGGCTCTGGGGCCGTGACGTGCTCGACCTGCTCCGTGACGCCGGCCCTGCTGCACCTGGGTTGGACGAGCTCCTGCCGTTCCTCCGGCCGCTCCAGGCCCGCCAGTACTCGATCTCGTCGAGCCCGCTCGCACACCCGGACCGGATCCACCTGACGATCGCCTCCGTCCGGTACGGCGACGTGAACCGACGGCACTCCGGCGTCGCGTCCACGCACCTGGCCGACCGGGTGGCGGTCGGCGACGAGGTCGGCGTGTACCTGCAGCCGAACGCCGCGTTCAGCGTCCCCGCCGACGACGCCGCACCGCTCATCATGGTCGGCCCCGGGACCGGCATCGCGCCGTTCCGCGGGTTCCTCCACGAGCGGGCTGCCAGCGGCGCCACCGGGCGCAACTGGCTGTTCTTCGGCGACCAGCACCGCGACACCGACTTCGTGTACCGGGACGAGCTCACGGCGCTGCAGGAGCAGGGCGTCCTCACCCGCATGGACCTGGCGTTCTCGCGCGACCAGGCAGAGAAGGTCTACGTGCAGACCCGGATGCGCGAGCAGTCCAGGGAGCTCTACGCGTGGCTCGAGGACGGTGCGACGTTCACCGTGTGCGGCGACGCGTCACGGATGGCGAAGGACGTCGAGACGGCCCTGCTGCAGGTCATCGCGACCGAACGCGGCAAGGGCGACGACGACGCTGCCGAGTACCTCGCCGACCTGCGTCGCGCGAAGCGGTACGTCCGCGACGTGTACTGAGCGGGGCCGCCGTCCCGGCCTTCGGAACCCGAATCCTCGGGCGGGACGGCGACCCCGACCGCCCGGCGCCTGCGGGGAGCCCCCTGATCCGGGTCTCCCCCGTCGTCACGGCACCCTGAGCCGACGACGACGGGAACATCGAGCGGTTCCTGCACCGTACTGGGGTTCACCTGTGGGTGGTACCCGTTGACTCGTACCGATCGGAATGCTAAGCGTCCCCGGGGACCACGGCACGCGACCACGGCGAGTCGTCGCCCGACGCGGTGTCCGGCGGCTCCGGGGTGAGCACCAGCCCGGACCCGGAGGACGCCGAGGTGTACAGCTCCTCGAGCCACGACCGGTTGATGGACGGCGCCCGGCTGCCGGCGAACTTGAAGTGCAGGCTGGCGTTCGGGTGCAGCCAGATGCTCGACCGGCCGTCGCCGTGCAGTGCGTCGTCCTTCCACGAGAACACGAAGCGGTGGTCACGCCGGAGCATGTTCACGATGACGACCTGCAGGTGCGTGAGGGCACGGTCGTCGACGTGCAGGTCGAGCGTCTCGCCCGCGTAGATCAGTTGGCCCATGGGTCTGTCTACACCGCGGGCCGGACGGGTGGCACCGCCGGCTCGCCGAGACGCTGGACGGGTGGCGCCGCCGGCTCGCCGAGACACCGGCAAGTCACCGAGACGGCGCCGGTTTCGGCGGCGTCTCGGCGCGACGGCGGCGTCTCGGCGGGACGGCGGTGTCTCGGCGGTCAGTTGCGCTCTTCGTAGTGGCGCGCGCCGCCGAGCACGCCGGCGAACCGGAACGGAGCGGTGGTCACGCGAGGACGCTCGACGTCGTCGCTGGTCGCGGCACCCGTCGCGTGCAGGGCCCGGTACTCAGCCACCGTCAGTGGGACGCGGGCGTCCAGTGCCGCACGCACGGAGCCGTCACGACGGTGCTGCCGGTACTCGGGGCGGACGACGCCGGTCAGCATCTCGCCGACGCTGCCGGAGCCGTAGCTGAACATGCCGATCCGCTTGCCGGCCAGGTCGTCGTCGAGGTCGAGGAGGGCGGCGAGCGCGATCCAGAGCGAGGCCGTGTACGTGTTGCCGACCTGCTTGTTGTACGTGAAGCCCGTCACCAGTTCGGACTCGTCGAACTCCGTGCCGACGTGCTGCGTGAGCTTCCGGTGCGCCTTGAGCGCCATCTTCGTGAACGGCTGGTGGTGCACGAACCGGTCGATGTCCTCGATCGCCGGGCCACCCCGCGCCGCCAGGTCGTCCCAGGCGCCGATGAAGGCGTCCACGTAGGCACTGACCGACAGACGGCCGTCGACCAGGGCGGTCGAGCGGTCGTTCGGACGCCAGAAGTCGTCGACGTCGGCGGTGAACACCCCGGACAGCGGCTCGATCTCGATCAGGTCGGGGTCGGCGGCGACGAGCATCGCGACCGCGCCTGCGCCCTGCGTGGGCTCGGCGGCAGTGTCGACGTCGTAGCGGGCGACGTCCGCGGCGATCACGAGCACACGCTCGCGGGGGTCCCGCGCGACGATGCCGAGTGCGAGCTGCAGCGCGGCGGTCCCGCCGTAGCAGGCCTGCTTCAGCTCGACCACGCGGGCGTTCGTCGGGAGCCCGAGCAGTCCGTGCACGAACACGCCGGCGGCCTTCGACTGGTCGATGCCGGACTCCGTGGCGAACAGCACCGTGCGGATGCCCTCCGAACCGTGCCGGTCGACGACCTGCTTCGCAGCGGCTGCCCCCATCGTGACGATGTCCTCGTCCGGAGCGGGCACGCTGAAGGCGTCCTGGCCGATGCCGACGTGGTACTTCGCCGGGTCCACGCCGAGCTGCACTGCGAGGTCGTCGAGTTCGAGCACGTGGTGCCCGGTCGCGACCGCGATGTCGTGGATGCCGATGCCGGTCATGCCGTCTCTTCTCTCCGAGCAGTACCCCGCTCCATGGCGACGTGGGCCGCCATGAGCTCACCGGGGTTGGTCTGTGCGGCGAGCAGGGAGAGCTCGCCGCAGAGGACGGTCGCGGCGCAGAGGCCGGCGAGCCGTCGGGCGTTCGCGCCGGGTTCGCGGTCCTCGCGGCAGCCGAGGCGCACCAGGGCGTCCTCGACCACGGGCAGGTCGTTGCCCTTGCCGTTGCCGACCGTCCCGACGATGAGGTGCGGCAGCGAGCACGAGAAGTACAGGTCGTCGCCGCGGGCCTCGGCGAACGTGATGCCCTGGGAGCCCTCGACGATGTTCGCGGCGTCCTGTCCCGTCGCCAGGTAGAACCCGAGGAGCATGTTCGCGTAGTGGGCGTTGGCGGAGCGCAGGGCGCCCGCGATCGTGGAGCCGACCAGGTTCTTCGCCGTGTTCAGCTCGACGATCCGCTCGGTCGAGGACTTCAGGAACCGCTCGACGACCATGCCGGGCAGGACGATCTCGGCGATCGTGTTCCGCCCGCGCCCACGGATGCCGTTCACCGCCGTCGCCTTCTTGTCGGAGCAGAAGTTGCCGGAGATCGACACGTAGGACAGCTCGGGGTGCCAGCCGAGGATCGTCGGCAGCAGCGTGTCGGCGGCCTGCGTGACCATGTTGTGGCCGGAGGCGTCACCCGTGGTGAACGCGAAGCGCAGGAAGAGCAGGTCCCCGACGATCTCCGGGTGCACCTCGATGAGCTTCGCGAAGCGGCTCTGCCCGGTGACGACCGCCTCGAGTTCCGGCTGCCGCGCGAGGATCTGTCCGGCCGCGATGTGTGCGGCGGCGGCGCTCGTGGCACGCACGACGACGGAGCGGGTCATGCGCTCGTCGACGACGGTCGCGACGATGCCGCCCTCGACCATGCGCGAGATCCGGGCCCCGCGGCCGACGGACGGCCACAGCGGCGACTCGTACGTCGCGAGGGGTACCTCGTGCTCCCCCTCGACCGCGTTGCCGCTCACCCGGAGCGGACCGACCCAGCGTGTGGGGATCGGGGTCTGCGTGATGGTCTTGTCGCTCATTCGACGGTGCTCATTCGATCGGGCCTTCCGGAGGTTGCACGGCGATGGTGAGGTGCCGGATGTCGTGCGCCTCCCACTCGCGGAGGATCCCGGCGGTGTCGCTCTCCGCAGTGTCGCTCGTCGTGGGGACGAGGGCGATGCCGCAGTCGCCGCCGCCGGCTCCTGACGGCTTCGCCGCCCCGCCGGCACGCTCGACGACGTCGCACAGGGTGGTCAGGCGCTCGGTCTCGATGCTGGACCCCACGGAGTCGCCGAGGCGCTGCATCAGGCCGCGCGCGCGCCGCAGGGCGTCCAGCGTGCGCGCGGCGTCGCCGGTCTGGAGGCCCGTGGTCAGGTCGTCCACGCAGGCCCGGCTGTCGTCGAGGAACGCCTGGTACCCGCCGTTCCGGTGCCGCCGCACCACGCCCACGAGCTTCGTGGTGGACGCCGGCGAACCGGTCCAGCCGACGAGCAGGCGCAGGTTCTCGGGAGCAGGCAGGCGCTGGACGTCGAAGCCGTCCCAGGCTTCCGCGTCGTGCAGGATGTCCGACACGGTGCGGGCGTCGAGCTGCGATGCCAGACGTTCGCGGTCCGGGGCGCTGTAGCGGAGCCACCCGCCGAACGTGCTGGCGGCCAGGTCCCCGCCGGACGCGCGGGGGTTCACCCGGATGGTCGCGAGCAGGGCGACCTGGAAGCGCTGACGCTGCGAGAGCCCCAGGCCGTAGAACCGGTCGAGGGCGCCGACCGTGGCGACGGTCACGGCTGCGGACGAGCCGAGCCCGAACTTCCGGCCGCTGGCGTCGTCGAGCTGACTGGAGATGCGGAGGTCGTGGAACCGCGGTTCGATGCCGAGCTCCCCGCGGAGCTTCTCGACGAGGTCGATCGTCGCCATCACGTAGTCGTACGGGTGGTGTTCCCGGTCCAGCGCGATGCCGTCCTCGGCGCGGGTCCACGTCAGCGGCAGGTGCCCGTACTCCTCCGAGTGCACGCTGCCGGCACCGTGCCCTTCGGCGACACGGGCCGTGATGGCGCGGTCGAGGGCGATGATGACGGAGGGCTGCCCCGGCTCGACGACGGCGTACTCCCCCGCGACGAACAGCTTGCCGTGGGCACGGAACTCGATCACTCGGCGGACTCCTTCTGGTCGGGGTGGCTCCCCGTTCCTTCGGAGCGGACGACGTGAGCGGCTGGTCCGGTGCCGGACTCGATGACGTCCCCGAAGCCCGCGAGCGCACCGGCGACGGCACCGCGGTCCTCCGGTTTCGTGAGCACGACGACGTTCGGCCCGGCGTCGGCCGTGGCGTACGCCTCGGTGCCGGCGGCGCGGAGCTCGGCGACGGCGTCGAAGACGGCGACGCTGCGGGCGTTCAGGTAGCGGATCGGGGGGAACGAGCCCTCGATCGTCGCGTGCATCCGGAGCGCGTTGCTCTCGGTGAGCTCGCCGACCCGGGTGAAGTCCCCGGCGGCGCAGGCGTCGAGCATGTCACCGACCGTCTCCGTCGTCGACGTCACCCATGCCGGGTAGAACGGCGACGTCGCGATCGTCCGGCGCATCGCCTCGCGCGAACCGATCTCCTTCGGCCCGGCGTCGATCGTCACGACGACCATCGCCATCGGCGGCGCTGGGATCGTCTCCGCGTACGAGCCCTGGTCGTCGCCGGCGTGCCAGACCGACACGCCTCCGGGGATCGAGCGCGTCGCCGATCCCGATCCACGGCGCGCGAGGCGGGACAGGTCACGCTCGGACAGGTCGAGGCCGTACGCGGCGGCGGCTGCGGTGGCGAGCGCGGCGAAGCCGGACGCGCTCGACGCCAGGCCTGCACCGGTCGGGACCTCGTTCGTCGACTCGACGAGCGCGCGCGCATCGCTGCCCGCCAGCTGCCGGACGATCTCGAGGAAGCGCTGGACGCGCGTCAACGCCCCGTCGTCGGCGACGTGACCGTTCAGGACGAACGCATCACGAGCCTCCTTCCCGTCCACCAGCGTGACCGTGGTGGTCGTCGGGAAGACGTCGAGGCCCATCGAGACGCTGCCCGTCGCGGGCAGCGCGAGGTCGGCGTCCGCCTTGCCCCAGTACTTCACGAGTGCGATGTTGGGGTGCGCGACGGCGGTGGCAGTGCTCAAGCGCGGTCTCCGATCCGAGTGGTCCAGGTGGCGGCGGCGCCGCTGCCGCGGAGCGCGACCGCGATGCGGTCCGCGTGCTCGCCGTCCGCGGCGAGTGCGAGGACGCAACCGCCCCGCCCACCGCCGGTGAGCTTCGCGCCGAGGGCGTCCGCGCTGCGCGCGGCGCCGACGAGCCGGTCGAGGTCATCACTCGACACGTCGAGCGTGGTGAGCAGTTCGTGCGCGGCGTCCATCGTGGCACCGAGTGCCTGTGCGTCGCCATCCCCCAGTGTCCCCCGGGCTCGTCGCGACAGCTCGCCGATCTGACCGATGACCGCGTCCACCGCTCCGGGATCGCGGTCGTGCAGCTCGCGGACCGCCGTCACGGCCTCGCGCGTGTGGCCGGGCACGCCCGTGTCGGCGATCACGAAGACGAACTCCCCGGTCACCTCGACCGGCTCGATGCGGCCCCCCTCGAACCACACCGGGACGTCCGCGACGACACCTCGCGCGTCGAGCCCGGACGGTCGGCCGTGGGCGACGCGCTCGCACTCCTGGATGAGTTCGTGGTGCGTCTCCGGGTCGAGGACGACGCCGAGGGCATCGGCCACCGCTGCGGTCACGGCGGCGGCGACCGCGGCGCTCGACCCCATGCCCCGGGCCGTCGGGACGTCGCTGTCCACCCGGACGTGGAACTGCTGCCCGGTCTCGCCGAGGTGTCGCAGCGTGGCGGTCACGGCCGTCACGGTCGGCATGACGGCGGCCGGAGCGAGGTCCAGGGGGCCGGTGTGCACCGCTGACTCGAGGTGGTGTCCGGTGCCGCGCGGGATCGGCGTCACGGTCGCCGTGACCAGCACGTCGTTCGCCGGCAGCACGAGCGCGGGTGCGCCGTAGACCACGGCGTGCTCGCCGATCAGGATCGTCTTGCCGTGGGACGACGACGATCCGACTCGAGGCGTCGTTGTTCGTGCTGTGGCTGGGTGGTTGCTGGTCATCGTTGGTGTGGCCAGCCTAATCGTGGTTCGTGTCATTCCGCTCAGCGACGGCCCTACGCTGATCCGGTGGACGACTTCGAGACCGGCACGCACGACATCGACGGTGTCCCCGTGTGGTTCCGCACGCGAGCCGGTTCGGGGCCGTCCGCACCGAAGCTCGTCTTCCTGCACGGCGGCGTCTCGGACGGTCGGGTGTTCGACCCGATCCTCGCTCGCCTCGACCCGTCGTTCGCGGTCTGGACGTACGACCGACGTGGGCACGGACGGACGCCGGACACCGACGAGCCGCTCGGCTTCGCCTCGATGGTGTCCGAAGCGGCGACCCTCGTCGACGACCGCATCGGAGGCCCCGTCCACGTGGTCGGGCACAGCGACGGTGCGAACACCGCACTGCTGCTCGCGATCGCACGCCCGGACCTGGTCGCGTCGGTCTCGGCGTTCTCCGGCAACCTCGATCCGTCCGGGTACCAGCCGGGTTCGGTCACGGCCGAGGAGCTCGACGAGGCGATCGGGGACGACTGGGCGGCGATCGCCCCGCAGGACCGCTCGTACTTCCCGGTCATCGCCGCGAAGACCGTCGAGCTGTGGTTGACCGAGCCCCGCATGACCGCCGAGGACGTCGCACGGATCACGGCCCCGGTGCTCGTCGCCGCCGGGGAGAACGACGTCGTCCGGCCGGAGCACACACGGGCGATCCACGAGGCGATCCCGGGCTCCCGGCTCGTGATCGTGCCCGACACCGGCCACATGCTGGTCGAGGACCAGGCCGCGACGTGCGCCACGCTGATCGAGGAGACGGTCGCCCGCGGATCGTGACCGCGACGGAGCGCCGCGGTGCGTCGCGGTGCGTCGCGGTGCGCCGTCGCATCAGGAAGGTTGTGCACAACTCGGTTGCGTGCAATGCTTGGGGCATGCCGGTGACCGACGAGATGGTGTGCTTCTCGCTCTACGCGGCGACCCGGGCGACGACCCAGGCGTACCGCACGATGCTCGAGCCGTGGGGCCTGACGTACCCGCAGTACCTCGTCCTCGTGACCCTCTGGGTGGAGGGTGACCAGACCGTCTCGACCCTCGGCGACCACCTGCAGCTCGACTCCGGCACACTGTCGCCGCTGCTCCGTCGCATGGAGCAGTCCGACCTGGTGCGTCGTGAGCGCCGCAGCGCCGACGAACGGGTCGTCACGGTGACGATCGGCGACCGCGGCCGTGCCCTCCGCCCCGAGCTCGCCGACATCCCCGCACGCATCGCCCGCGGCACCGGGCTCCCCGACGAGCAGTCCGCCGCCGACCTCATCCACACGCTGCAGCGCCTCACCGAGACGATGCACGCCGCGGCCGCGCAGCCCGCCGGGCGCCCCTGAGTGCCCGCCGCAGTCCCCCACGAAGGAAGGAACACCACATGGAAGCCCTCTACACCGCCGAGGCCCTCTCCACCGGCGCCGGCCGTGACGGCCGCGTCGCCACCAGCGATGGCTCGTTCGAGCTCGACCTGGCCATCCCGAAGGAGATGGGCGGCTCCGGCAACGGCACCAACCCCGAGCAGCTCTTCGCCGCCGGCTACGCCGCGTGCTTCCACTCCGCGCTGCAGGGCGTCGCCCGCGCCAAGAAGGTGAAGATCGACGAGTCCTCCGTCGGTGGCCGCGTCCAGATCGGCCCGAACGGCAACGGCGGCTACCAGCTCGCCGTCCTGCTCGAGGTCGTCCTGCCCGGCATCGAGCACGACGAAGCCCAGGCCCTCGCGGACGCCGCACACCAGGTGTGCCCGTACTCGAACGCGACGCGCGGCAACATCGACGTCACGATCACCGTCTCGGAGGACTAGTCCATGACCGACACCACCATGCGCGCCGTCGTCCACGACACCTTCGCCGAACCCGCCGAGGTCCTCCACGTCGAGGAGCGTCCGGTCCCCACGCCCGGCCCCGGCGAGGTCCTCGTCCGCACGGTCCTCTCCCCGATCCACAACCACGACCTCTGGACCGTCCGCGGCACCTACGGTTTCAAGCCCGAGCTGCCCGCTGCATCCGGCACGGAGGCCCTCGGCGTCGTCGAGGCTCTCGGCGACGGCGTGACGAACCTGCAGGTCGGCCAGCGCGTCGCCGGCGGCGCGTTCGGCGTCTGGGCGGAGTACTACACCGCCAAGGCCGCCGGGCTCGTCCCGGTGCCCGACGCGATGACGGACGAAGCCGCGGCACAGCTCGTCTCGATGCCGTTCAGCGCGATCAGCCTGCTGCACTCCCTCGACCTGCACGAGGGTGACTGGCTCATCCAGAACGCCGCGAACGGTGCCGTCGGCCGCATGGTCGCGCAGCTCGGCAAGGCACGCGGGATCAACGTCATCGGTCTGGTGCGTCGCGCCGCCGGTGTCGAGGAGCTCCGTGGACAGGGCATCGAGCGCATCGTCGCCACGGACGCGGAGGACTGGAAGGACCAGGTCACCGCGATCACCGGTGGCGCTCCGATCGTCGCGGGCGTCGAGTCGGTCGGCGGCAAGGCCGCCGGTGACATCGCGTCCGTGCTCGGCGAGGACGCCACGCTCGTCGTCTTCGGCGCGATGGCGTCGCCGACGCTCGAGATCCCGTCGGGCAAGGTCATCTTCGGCCAGCTCACCGTCAAGGGCTTCTGGGGCAGCGTGGTCTCACGCACGATGCCCGCCGAGACGAAGCAGCAGCTCTTCGGCGAGCTCATCACGCGGGTGCTCGACGGCTCGCTGACGCTCCCCGTCGCGGAGACCTTCGCGTTCGAGGACGTCCAGGACGCGGTCCGCGCGTCGGACACCGCCGGCCGGGTCGGCAAGGTCCTGTTGCGCCCGTAACACGGCAACAGGACGGACGGGCGCGCCCCGCTTGGCGGCAATGCGAAGCGTTGCGCGGGGCGCGCCGACCGAGCCGGCGAGGGAGGGGTGCCAGCTGGCACCGTGCCTCCCGTCCGTCGTCTGGTCGCGTTCCGTCCCATCGCGCTCGCAGTGGAAAGCTGAATCGCGCGTAGGTGACCGGAACATCTGGCCTCCTACGCGCGATTCGTCTTCCTACGCGCGATTCGTCTTCCTACGCGCGATTCGTCCGACTGTCGGGCACCAGGGCGCGCAACGCGTCCGACGCTCCGAGCCAGCCGACCGGGCGCCCGGATCCGTTGACCACCGGCAGCCCCACCGTCTCGGTGGCGTCGACGACATCGGTGACGACGGCCTCGAGCGCGAAGTCCGCGGGGACCGCGCGGACGTCGGCGACCACGTCGACGACCGAGCGCGAGGCGAAGCCGACGTCCCCCAGCACGGCGTCCCCGACGGACCTCGCGGTGACCACCCCGGCGAACTGCCCGTCGACACCGACGACCACGACCGGATGACCGCCGGAACCTTCCAGCACCTCGAGCGCCTGCGCGGCGGTCGCCTCGGTCGTCAGCACGTCGCCCAGCTGCCGCGCCGACGACCCGGCTGTCGTCCCCGAACGCCGAGGAGGCTCCACCGCCGAGTCCGTCAGGTCCACCCCGCGTCGACTGAGCTTGAGCGTGTAGATCGTGTCGCGCGAGAGCGCCCGCGACACGGCGGTGGCGATCACGATCGCGACGAACACGGGCAGGATCAGCGCGTAGTCACCGGTGAGCTCGAACAGCATGATGCCGGCCGTGATCGGCGCCCGGGTCGACCCGGCGAAGACCGCAGCCATGCCGACCACGGCGAAGGCCGCCACCTGCCCGCGCATCGACGGATCGACCATCGCGACCACTTCGCCGAAGGCGGCTCCCGTCATCGCGCCGACGAAGAGCGACGGCGCGAACACGCCTCCCGACCCGCCGATGCCGAGGGTCAGTGACGTCGCCAACACCTTCCCGATCACGAGCACGGCAAGGAACCCGATCGCGTACTCGCCGCCGACGCCCCGCTCGAGCACCGGGTAGCCGACGCCGTACATCTGCGGCAGGACGAGGAGCAGGAGCCCGAGCAGCAGGCCGCCAGCGACCGGCCGGAGCCACTCCGGCCCCTTCGTGGCACGCCAGAGCACGTCGCAGAGGTCCTCGACGAGGTACAGCACCCGCGCGAAGCCGATGCCGATCGCGCCCGCGAGCAGCCCGAGCAGCGCGAAGAGCAGGTACTCGGGCGGGGCGATGGACCCGATGGCGGGCAGGTGCAGGAACGCGGTGTCGCCGAACGCCGCACGGCCGATGAGCGCTGCCGTGACGCTCGCGATGGCGACGGCGCCGAACGAGGTCGGCGTGAAGTCGCGGAGCAGGAGCTCGAGCGCGAAGAAGACCCCGGCGACGGGGGCGTTGAACGTCGCCGAGATCCCGCCGGCCGCCCCGCACGCCACGAGCGTCCGCAGCCGGACCGCCGGCATCCGCATCCAGCGGCCGATCGTGGAACCGAGCGCCGAGCCGATCTGGATGATCGGCCCCTCACGACCCACCGAACCGCCGGCCCCGATGCAGATCGCGCTCGCGACGGCCTTCACGACCGCGACACTCCCGCGGATCCTGCCGCCGTTCCGGGCGACGGCGAACATCACCTCGGGGACGCCGTGGCCGCGCGCCTCACGGGCGAAGCGCTGGATCAGCGGCCCGTAGAGCAGACCGCCGACGGCCGGCGCGAGGACGACGAAGCCGGCCCCGAGCCACGGCACCCACTGGTTCGCGGGATTCCCGTGCGTGGCGGAGTAGTCGGCGTGGCCGCTGAAGACCCACGTGGCGTGCTCGATGAGCCATCGGAAGACGACGGCAGCCACGCCGGCCCCGGCTCCGACGACGAGGGCGGGAAACGCGAGCCGGACGGCGGCACCGCCGAAGCGCGTTCCGGCGCGGTGGAGGTGTGGGCGGGCGACGGCGTGTGTGGACACGGTCCTCCAGAGTGAGTTGCATGGACACAATGATTGTACTCATGCAATGAACCTGGACCCGCTCGGCGGTTCCGGGACGCCTCGTCAGCCGCCGAACGCCGAGATCTCCTCCGGCAGTGGCTCCCCCATCGCCCGTCGGAGCGCACCCATGCCCGCGACGACCGCGTCACGGTCGCCCTCTGGGATCCGCGCCAGGATCGCCGCGAGCTCCTGACGACGCCGCTCGCTCACCTCGTCGACCAGCTCCCTGCCCCGGTCGGTCGCGACGACGAGGACCTCTCGTCGGTTCTCTTCGCTCGATCGACGTTCGACCCAGCCGCCCGCGACCAGCCGGTCGACGTTCCTGGTCAACGTCGACGGACCGACCGCCAATCGTTCGGCGAGGTCACCGGCGCGGGTCGGACCGAGTGTCGACACGAGGACGATCAGTCGGAACTGCGGGACGGTGACGTCCTCGAGCGCCGGCGCCAGGGACCGGGCCACCACGCCGAGCAGCCCCCGTGACGCTGCCAGGAGCTCGTCGGTACCCCTGGGCGCGGTGTCAGCCATGACCCCATCTTCGCAGGCCGCCTGCCGTGGAGACCGCGTGCGCCACGAACGCGCGGAGCCGACCTCCTCGAGGGTGCGACCCCCGCCCTCCGGGACCACCTTCCAGATGGACAGCAGGGCCAGGAAACCGACGACCGCGAGCCCGAGGGAGGGATGCCGGCTGGCACCGTGCCTCCCGTCCATCACCGGTCACGCTCCCTCGCGTCGGCCGGGTTCCCCTCAGGACGTCAGTGGCGTCGGGTGCATCGGCAAGCGCCACCGCGTGGTGCGGTGCAGGGTCCCGGAACCGGCGTCACCCTCCCACTGCAGCGAGCCGGGCTGGGTCGTGGTGCCGAGGAAGACGACCTCGCACAGACGGACGGTACGGCCGCGCCGGAGGTCCGAGGCGTTCTGCACCGACGGACAGAGGCGGTCGAACGCCGGATCGCCGACCGGCAGGGACTCTTCGCTCGCTGCCGCCCAGTCCGGGGAGACACCGAACTTGCCACTGTGGTTGCGCTCGTGGAGCACCCAGTGCCGGGACGAGAACACCGGAGTGTCGTCGAGGGTGCCGCCGACGAGCCGCACCGAGCCGCGGGCGATGTACGCCCGCGTGGACTCGTCGAGGTCGATGCCCAGCGACCGTGCTCGCTTCCGCTCGATCTCGTGGAACGAGTCGATCTGCACCGACACCCGAGCGTGCTGCCCGGCGACGTCCACGTCGACCGACTGCCCGAGCGAGGCCGAGGTCGACCGGTCGAGGACGATCCCGCCGACGACCACGATCGGCAGCAGGACCAGCGCCGTGACGCCGACCACGGTCCGGATCCGGTCGAAGACCCGCCGACGGGCCGCTCGGGGCGTCTCGGTCACCATGTCCCGATGGTGCCATGCGTGACGAACGGACGAAGCCGACCACACCCCGTGGTGTGGTCGGCTCCGGTGGCACGGGTCAGCGGCGGGCCTTCTTGTCCGGAACCGTGAAGATGTTGCCGGTCGTGACGCCTTCCTCGACCTCCTCGAGGGTGCGGCCGCGGCTCTCCGGCACGAATTTCCAGATGAAGAACAGCGCCAGCACACCGACGATGGCGAACCCGAAGAACGTCCCGGTGATGCCGGTCGCAGCGACGATCGACGGGAAGTACAGGCCGAGGAACGCGTTCGCGATCCAGAGGCAGAACACCGAGATGCCCATGCCGAGCGCACGGATCTGCGTCGGGAAGATCTCGGACAGGATCACCCACGTGGCGATGTTCAGGAAGGTCTGCATCGAGCCGACGAAGGCGACGACGAGGAACAGGATCACCCAGGGGCGGGCCGGGTTGCCGGCGGGGAGGGTGATCGACGCGATGCCGATGAGGAAGTGGCACACGGTCGTCAGCGAGTACCCGATGATGAGCGTCGTCCGGCGGTTGATCCGCTCCATGTTCGCGATCGCGATCACACCACCGATCACCGCGATGACCCCGGGCGCGATGTTTGCGATGAGCGCCGCCGACTGCTCGAAGCCGGACTCGATGAGCACGGTCTGGCCGTAGTACATGATCGAGTTGATGCCGGTCAGCTGCTGCGCGACACCGATGCCGGCGCCGATGAGCACGATGCGGATCAGCCACTTGTTGCCGAGCAGGGTGCGCCAGCCGCTGACGCGCTGGATCTTCGCTTCGAGGTCGTTCGTCCGCTTGATGTCGTCGAGCTCGGCGACCGCGCGCTCCTTCGAGCGGATCTGTCCGAGCACATCGAGCGCCTCGTCGTTCCGGCCCTTCGACGCCAACCACCGCGGCGACTCCGGGACGCGGAGCATGCCGATGAACAACGCGATCGCGGGGAGCGCACACACGGCGAGCATGACGCGCCAGACGCCGTTGCCCTCACCCCAGAGGGTGCCGATGATCGCGTTCACGACGAAGGCCGCGAGCTGACCGATCACGATCATGAGCTCGTTCCGACCGGACAGGGACCCACGGATCTCGTACGGGGCGAGTTCGGCGAGGAACACCGGGACCACCGTCGACGCACCACCGACCGCCAGCCCGAGGAGCACACGGCCGACCACCATCACGCCGAAGGCCGGGGCGAAGACGCACGTCAGCGTGCCGACGAAGAAGGTCACCGCGAGCAGGATGATCGTCTTGCGGCGTCCCCACCCGTCAGCGATCCGACCGCCGAGCATCGCGCCGATGGCAGCGCCGAACAGCAGGGAGCTGGTGACGACACCCTCGGTGAGGTTCGTCAGGCCGAGCTCCTGCTTCATCGGGAGCAGGGCACCGTTGATCACGCCGGTGTCGTACCCGAAGAGCAGGCCGCCGAAGGTGGCGACGAGTGCCAGCACACCGAGACGCTTGCGGTACGGGCCGGTGCCGAGCGGTGGAAGCGTGCTCGTGGATGTCGGTTTGATGTCGACCATCGGGGACTCCTTCGTCAGTGATCGTGCGCCCTTGCTGGGGTCGATCGTAGCCGAGTACTTTGTCCTGTCAACCACACATTCTCACGTCAGGTCGATTGGATCGGTCCATCGAAAGCCCTGGTCACGATCGGTCGCCTCGGCCCTGCTCCCCGAGCACGTCGCCGAGCGACGACATGTCCGCGCCGTGGTCGGTGTAGCGACGGACCGTGCGACGTGCCGCCGCACGGGCCGCCCCCGACAGCGCCTGGTTGCGACGTGCGGCATCGGCGACGCGACCCGCGTGACCAGCCGTCGACAGCAGGACGTTGGCCAGGGCGCGACCGGCACCGGGGTCCGGGACGCCGGCGATCGACCAGGCGGAACGCACCTGCTCGTCCGGGGTGACACCGCGGCGGGTGCCCATCCGGTGCCAGTCGGACAGCGCCCCTTCGGTCCGGTCGGCCGCGCGGTCCGACTCCGCCGCGCGAGCCCGTTCGCGGTCTCGGTCGGTCGCGCGGTCGTGCTGCGCGCCCGACACACCCGCGGCACGCGCCCGGGCATCGGTGTCGTCACCACCGGCTGCTGCGATGCGTGCGGCGTGCGCGGCCGCGGCTGCTGCGAGGATCTCCGACCTGTCCATGCGACGACGGTACCCCGCGCCTGTGACACCGCGGAGCCGGCCGCTTGCATTCCAGCGGCCAGGTGCTGTTGTATTGCCGGACACGCCGTCGTGGAAGAAGGGGACCATGAACACGCACCATCGCATCGACCCGGCCGACCTGCACCTGCCGCCGACGGCGCCGATCGACATCACCGACCTCGTCGTGCTCGGGGTGGGGGTCACGAACGACGAGGAGCGGAGCAGGTCACTCCGGCGCTGAGCCGACGTGCTCGGCGAGGACGTCCCGCACGCTCGTCCACTCGTCACCGAACGGGGCGTTGTCGACGTGGCGCAGCTCACCCTCCCCGCTGAACATCGTCACGAAGTACTGCATCCCCTGCCAGGCGGGGAACGGCTCGCCCGTGTCCCGCGACACCCGGCGCCCGACCCTCGCCATCGCGGAGAGCGTCCCAGCGGTCCCGGCCCACTGCAGCCGGAACACGGTGCCCGTGAGCCGCGACATCGTGCCCGCGATCTCACGTGCGGTCACCCGGTCCCCGGCGACCTCGACGACCCGGGGGGCCGACGGGTCGAGCGCGACCTCCGCCGTCACCCGTGCGGTGTCGTCCTTCGTGGTGAAGTCGAGCACCTGGTCCGCGGACGACCAGAACAGCACCCGCTGCCGGTCGAACAGGATCATCGGCGCCTGCCCGGTGAGCATGTCCGTGAACGCGCCGTTGAGCACCGACGTGCCCCGGATCCGCGCGGCGTCGAGGTCCGCGGCGAACTCCCGCCGGAGCTCGAAGTTCCGCTTCGTGCCCGGCGTGGTCCGTCGGTAGTCGGCCGAGTAGTCCGACGGGACGAAGCGCTCGACACCGGCGTCGACTGCGGCGGCGAGCAGTGCCCGCTGCGCGTCGACGATCACGGAGCGGGTGCCGCTGACGGCGGAGACGACGACCTCGACGCCGGTCAGTGCCGCTCGGAGCGCCGTGCCGTCGGTGTACTCCGCCACGACGACCTCGACGCGGTCGTCCCCGCCGAAGCGCTCGGCGGCGGTCGTGCTGCCGGGTCGGGTGAGGACGCGGACGCTGGTGTCACGGGCGAGGAGCTCGCGGACGATGCGCCCGCCGAGGTCTCCGGTCGCGCCGGCGACGAGGACGGTGGTGGTCATGCTCCCGACAGTACGGACGCGGTACCCGCGCGGGCTCAGGCGGGGGACGACGGGCGATCAGCCCGCCAGGCGCCGCAGCCCCTCGTCGATCGACACCGCGGGCTCCCACTGCAGGTCGCGCCGGGTGCGTCGCTGGTCGAACCAGTGCGACGTCGACAGCTGTTCGGCCAGGAACCGCGTCATCGGCGGCTCGTCCACCCCCGGCCGGACCCGCCAGACCGCTTCGACGAGGGACCCGGCCGCACGGGCGACACCCGCCGGGACGTGCCACCTCGGCGTCGGCACACCGGACGCCCGGCAGATCCCGTCGAGCAGGTCCGCGACGGGTCGTGGTTCGCCGTTGGTGACGACGTACGCGTTCCCGTGGACGGCGTCGTCGGCCGCGTGGGCCAGTGCCGCGACCATCGCCGACGCCGCGTTGTCGACGTAGCAGGAGTCGATGAGCGCAGCGCCGGAGTCGAGCAGGGGCAGGCGTCCGCGGCGGGCACGGTCGACGATGCGGCCGACGAGCTGCGTGTCGCCGGGGCCCCACACCAGGTGCGGGCGGACGGCGACGACGGCGAACCCGGGTGCGTCCGCGGCGAGCGCCAGGAGTTCGGCGGCCGCCTTGGTCCTGGCGTAGTCCCCCCGCGCGCCGTCCGGCGAGGCAGGGGACGCGTCGGCACCCGCGATCGAGGACCCGGTGTGGGCCACCGACGGCGACGACACGAACACGAACCGGGAGACACCGGCCGCCCGTGCGGCGTCGATGAGCGTCTGCGTGCCCTCCACGTTCACCCGGGTGAAGTCGGCGGGGTCGCCGGCGAGCGAGACCTTGGCGGCGAGGTGCACGACCGCGTCGACGCCCTCGACGGCACGGGCGACCGCAGCCGGGTCCGTCATCGTCCCGAGCACGTCGGAGACCGCGGCCCCACCGTCGACACCGGCCACGCCGGACGGACGGCGCTGGAACGTGCGCACCTCGTGCCCGGCGTCCCGCACGGCGGCGGCGACCGCTCGGCCGAGGAAACCGCTCGCGCCGGTGACCAGGACCGTCACGGGCGCACCATCCGTCCGCCACCGAGGACCGATGCAGCCCAGCGCGCGAGGCGTGTGCGGTCGACCTTCGAGTTGTGCCGGATGTCCGTCGGCAGCACGGGCACGACGAGCACCGCGGCGATCGGCACCCCCGCAGCGGCACGGATCGACGCGGCCGACGCGGACGGGGCCAGCCCGGGACGCCGCACCGACGGGACCGTCTCCACGACGGCGACGACCTGCTGCGTCCCCGCAGGGCCGACACCGGCGACACCCGCACGCCCCACGCCGGTCACGCCCTCGATGCGCTGCTCGGGACCGACCGGTGTGAGCACCCCGGCCGGCGTCGTGATCACGTGCTGGAGCCGTCCCTCGACCCAGAGCTGCCCGGAGGCGTCCAGGTGGCCGACGTCACCGGTGCGGTGCCCGCGGGGATCGGTGACGCCCAGCCGCGCGGCACGGTTCGTCCGCCAGAGCCGGTCGTAGTGGTCGCGGACGTGCGGGGCGACGACGACGATCTCCCCCGTGACGTCCGGCTCGTCCGTGAGCTCGCCCGTCGGCGCTCCGGACGGCGACAGGGGTGCGATGCGGACGGAGACACCGGCGGCCGGTCGACCGACGCACACCCCACCCGCGCCCGAGGACGTCGCAGCGGCCCCACGGATGCCGTCGAGGTCCACGTCCGTCATGAGCAGCCCCTCGGTCATGCCGTAGGGGGTGTGCGCACTCGCGTTCGGCATCAACTCCGTCGCGGCCGTCAGCAGCGCGGCCGAGACAGGAGCGCCCGCCGACAGGAACAGGCGGACGCGGCCGAGCGCGGCACGGTCGGCATCGGTCAACGCGGACGCTGTCGCCACGACGTTCGCGATGGCCGCCGGCGACAAGAACACCACGGTCGCGTCCGCCGCGGCGACGGAGTCCGCAACCGCCTTCGCCGTGAGGGTCCTGGGCGCGGTGACGTCCATGTCGGGCGCGACGGACCGCGCACCGAGCGCCGGACCGAGCAGCGCGAACGGCGCGAACCCGGCGACGAGGCCGGTCCCGATCCCGACGTCGTACTGCGCCGACAGGACGTCACGGACGGCGCCGAGCTGTCCGTGCGTGTACACGACGCCCTTCGCCGGACCGGTCGACCCCGAGGTGAAGAGCACGGCCGCCGGTGCATCGGACGACGGTGCGTCCGGCAGCGCCGTCCCTGCCGCGAGACGACGCGCTCCGCGACGTGCGACCGACGACAGCGTGTGCTCGACACGCAGCGCAGCACGTGCCGGAGCCGGAAGGGCTACCGTCGCGATCCGCCGTCCCGGCCAGCCGAGCGCACGCGCCGCGGCGAGGCCGGGCAGCGCACCGATGATCCAGTCCGGCCGTGCGCCCTTCACGGCACGGGTGAGGCCACGGAGCCCGAGTCCGGCATCGGCGACGACGACCGTCGCGCCGACGCGGACACAGGCGTAGAGCGCCGCCGTGAGGTCGGCTCCGGGGGTGACGAGCAACGAGACGCGGTCACCAGGGCGGACGCCGACGTCGAGGAGCCCCGCGGCGACCTCGTCGACCCGGCGGGCGAGGAGCCGCCAGCTGATCGTCCGGGTCCCGCCGGGTGCCGCCATCTCGACGAGCGCCGCCTCGTCCGAGTCGCGCAGCTCGTCGAGTGCGGCCCAGAGCGGGCGGCTCGCGGCCGCCTCGGACGTGTCGGCCTGGAGGGACGGCTCGGCCCCGGCGGGCACGCGACCGTCCGGCAGGCGGTCACCCAGCCAGTCGAAGACCGTCCCGGCGACGTCCGCGTCCTCCGGCAGCAGGTGCCCTGCACCCTCGAACCGGTGCACGTCCGCGTGCGGGAGCCGCTCCGCGAGGTCGTCGAGGTAGCGCTCGAGGAACACCGGGTCGCGAGGCCCCCACACGAGCAGTGCGGGGACGTCGAGCGCAGCGACGCCCGAGGAGATCCGGTCGAGCTCCCTCGCGCTCGGGTGCCCGGCGTCGACGGGGATGTCCGCCACGAAGCCGCCGATGCCACCGCGGCGCGCAGCACCCCGGTACGGCGCACGGAAGGCGTCGGCGACGGGACGCTCGAGCTTCGGGTGCGCGATCGCGAGGGTCGTCTCGAGGAACGCCGGCGTCACGACGGTCGCACGACCGAGCAGCCCCGGTCGGAGCGCCAGACGCAGCGGAGCGGGGATCGGGGCGTCGTCCGGCTGGTGCACGGCGGTGTTGCACGTCGTCACGCCGACCACGAGGTCGGGGTGGTCGACCGCCCAGCCGAGCGACACCACACCGCCCCAGTCGTGCCCGAGGGTCACCACGGGTCCGGTGAGGCCGAGTTCGTCGGTCAGGGCGCCGAGGTCGGCGACGCGCTGGGGCAGCCCCCGCTCGAGCCCGGTGCGCTCCGAGAAGCCCATGTCGAGCTGGTCGACGGCGATCACGCGCCACGCGGGTCCGCCGGCCGCGGCGACCTCGAGCGAGGTGCGGAGCACCGACCGCCACAGGTACGACCACGTCGGGTTGCCGTGCACGCACAGCAGCGTGCCGACCGGTTCCACGCCGAGCGCGGCCAGGGACCCGGCCGTGTCGAGGAGGTGCCAGGTCCGCCGGACCGGATCCGAGCCTCCAGGACCAGCGGTGACCAGACGGGACCACGCGGGGTCGAGTCCGGGCAGGGAGGGCGGCTGCGTGGCCGGAGCGGTGCTCGCGGCCACGCGGGGCAGCCCGGATGTCACCAGCGGAGTTCCATCATCGCCGTGTTGATGCCGGAGCCGACACCGCCGAGGAAGACGCGGTCACCGGGGCGGATCCGCCCGTTCGCGGCCTCGTCGGCCAGGGTGATCGGGATCGACGCCGGGCCGACGTTGCCGAAGCGCTCGTAGGTGGTGGGGACCTTGTCCCGCGGGACGCCGATCGCCTCGACGAAGGCGTTGGTGTGCACGTCGGAGACCTGGTGCAGGACGTAGCGGTCCATGTCGGCCCAGTCGAAGTGCGAGCGCGCCTCGTTCCAGGCGGCCACGACGAGCTCCATGCCGCCCTTGAGCAGCATCTTCGCGTCGGTGAACATGCCGTCGACGCTGCCGACGCAGAGGTCGTACCACTGCGTCGCCGCGCGGGTGACGCCACCGACGATCCGGTGTCCGCCCGGGTGCATGTCCGCCGGTCCGAGCACGGCTGCGGCAGCGCCCGAGCCGAGCGTCAGGCTGGCGAACTCGCTCATGAAGTCCTTGCGGTTCCGGCCACCCTGGTTCAGGCGGTCGATCGTGTTGAGCTGCACCTGGTCGGCGTCCTCACCGTCCACGACGAGCGCGTACTTGATCTGGCCGGAGTCGATCATGCCAGCGGCCACGCTCATGGCGTTGACGAACCCGAGGCAGGCGTTCGCGATGTCGAAGTTGATCGCCGACGACGGCAGCCCGAGTCCGTGGTGCAGGCGCACGGCGACGCTCGGCTCGAGGTGCGGCCGGGTCACGGAGGTGTTGATGAGGAGTCCGACGTCCTCCGGGCGGATGCCGGCCTCGGCCATCGCACGACGTCCGGCGTCGATCGCGGCGTCCTGGAAGGTCTGGCCGTCGCCCCAGTTGCGGCGCTCCTTGACCCCGGCGACCCGCTCGAGCAGGCCCATCGGCAGGCGGAGGCGCCGGAGCACCCCGCGGAGGCGCTCCTCGATGTCCGCCGACGTGGTCACACGCTCAGCAACAGTGGTCGCGACGGACAGCAGAGCGACGTTGTCGTGCTTGGCCGTGGCGTTGCCGGGCCGCTCCGGTTCGCTGCTCGTCGCCTGGTCCACCGGCCGTTCCGTCATGATCGTCACCGATACATACTTCCGCATCTGGGCTGGATGCGCGATCCGGATGCGCTGAGCGGTGGGGGACGCCGTCTGCGTGGGCCGTTCGACACAGGCTCTGGAGACGGACCTGTGCCGTGACGATCCGTCGGATACGATCCTTCGGCGAGGGGGAAACGTGCACGCCAGGAAGAACGCGATCGCCGTGGTCGGTGCGGCCGTCGTCGTCGCCGCGAGCCTCGGCGGCTGCTCACTGCTGCGGGGTGGCGGTGGGGATCTGCCTGCCCCCACCCGCTCGATCGCCGCGTCACCGACGCCGACCCCGTCGACGTCGGCCGATGCGGGCGACTCGGCCGCGGACCTGCTGCGCGAGTCGTCGTCGCCACGCCCGCCGACGCCGGAACCGTCGCAGGCGTCGGCACCCGCGCCGACGATCTCGACCATCCCGGCGGGCACGGTCGTCACCGAGGGCGACGTCGCCTCACCGAAGGGCAGCGTCCACTTCCACTACCGGGTGGTCGCGGGTGCCGATGACCACTTCGTGGTGCAGTACTCCGGGTTCACGTCCACGCTCCCGGTCCCGGTGAGTGCGACGTTCCTCGAGGACGCACCCGCCGTCGGCGACGGGCTGACCTACCACGGCATCGGCGACGACCAGCTCGGCGGTGCCACGACCACGCCGTCGGCCGCTGTTTCGGTGCCGATCGACGAGGCCGGCTCCGACCCGTCGTGGCTCGGTTCCCTGGTGACCTACTCGTCGGCGACGGCTGACCCGTCGCTGCCGGTCGAGATCGGCCCGGACAAGGTGCTCGCGGTGACGAAGGTCGCGTGGTCGGTGCCCGCCAGGACGACGAACGTGCACCCGGCGGACGGCGGCGCGACGGCGAACGCGAGCGGGACGGTCTCCGCGACGACGGCGTCCGGCGCACCGGCGTCCTACGTGATCGCGCCGGGCGACCTGATCGGGGACGTCGCGGCGCGGTTCGGGATCACCGTCGAGACGCTCATCTGGCTCAACGACGGCATGCAGGTGTACGGCAAGCAGCAGTACCTCTACGAGGGCACGACCCTCAACCTCGACCCGCTCCGACGCTGACGCGGCGCAGCCCCGCCTGGCCCTGGCCTGCCCCCGCCCCGCGGCCCCGGCCCCGGCCCCGCCGACTGGTCGCGACACCCCGCTCACGATCGTCGAGCGGTCGCATCCCGTCGGTCACGCGCCCCGCCCTCGACGGTATGCGACCACTCGACGTGAGGCACTCGGGGTGTCGTGACCGGTCGCGGCGCATCGGACCCCGGACACGACGACACCCCGGGCACGACGACACCCCGCCGCCCGAGGGCGACGGGGTGTCGTCGGCGAGCGTGCTACTTGCGCAGCTCCAGGTACTTCGCGATGAGGGCCTTCGTCGAGGAGTCCTGCGACGCCAGCGCGTCGGCGTCACCGTCGACCGCGGGAGCGATCTGCAGCGCGAGCTGCTTGCCGAGCTCGACGCCCCACTGGTCGAACGAGTCGATGCCCCAGATGGTGCCCTCGGTGAAGACGATGTGCTCGTACAGCGCGATGAGCTGCCCGACGACGCTCGGCGTGAGCGCCGGCGCGAGGATCGACGTCGACGGCTTGTTGCCCGTGAACGTGCGCGCCGCGACGATCGCTTCGTCGGTGGTGCCCTCTGCCCGGACCTCGTCCGCGGTCTTGCCGAACGCCAGCGCCTTGGTCTGCGCGAAGAAGTTCGCGAGGAACAGGTTGTGGACGTCCTGACCGGGCTCCACGGCCTTGCCGTCGCCGGTCTCGTCCTTGAGCGGACGGGCTGGGTTCGCCACCGCGATGAAGTCCGCGGGGATCAGGCGGGTGCCCTGGTGGATGAGCTGGTAGAACGCGTGCTGGCCGTTCGTGCCGGGCTCGCCCCAGAAGACCTCGCCGGTGTCCGTCGTGACGGGCGAGCCGTCCCAGCGGACGCGCTTGCCGTTCGACTCCATGGTGAGCTGCTGCAGGTACGCGGCGAAGCGGTGCAGGTACTGCGTGTACGGCAGGACCGCGTGGCTCTGGGCACCGAGGAAGTTCGAGTACCAGACGTTGAGCAGGCCCATCAGGACCGGCACGTTCTGCGCGAGCGGGGTGGTGCGCATGTGCTCGTCGATGGTGTGGAAGCCGGCGAGGAAGTCCTGCCAGTTCTCCTTGCCGATCGCGATGATCACGCTCGTGCCGATGGCCGAGTCGACCGAGTAGCGGCCGCCCACCCAGTCCCAGAAGCCGAATGCGTTCTCGGGGTCGATGCCGAACGCGGCGACCTTGTCGAGCGCGGTCGACACGGCCACGAAGTGCTTGGCGACGGCGTCGTTCTTCGCGCCGTCGGCGGCGTCGGTGAGGCCGAGCTTCTCCCAGAGCCACTGCCGCGCCAGGCGGGCGTTCGTCAGGGTCTCGAGGGTGCCGAAGGTCTTCGAGGCGACGATGAAGAGCGTGGTCTCGGGGTCGAGGTCAGCGGTCTTCTCGTAGATGTCGGCCGGGTCGATGTTCGAGACGAAGCGTGCCTCGATGCCGGCCTGCACGTAGGGCTTGAGCGCCTCGTAGACCATGACGGGGCCGAGGTCCGACCCGCCGATGCCGATGTTCACGACGGTCTCGATGCGCTTGCCGGTGACGCCCTTCCAGGCGCCGGAGCGGACCTGCTCCGCGAAGGCGTAGACCTTGTCGAGCGTGGCGTGCACGTCGGCGTCGACGTCCTGGCCGTCCACGACGAACGGCGCGGCGGGGGTGAGCTCGCCGCCCTTCGGACGACGGAGCGCGGTGTGCAGCACGGCACGGTCCTCGGTCGGGTTGACGTGCTCGCCGGAGATCATCGCCTGGTAGCGCTCCGCGACCCCGGTGGCCTCGGCGACCTGGAGGAGCGCCGCGAGGATCTCCTCGGTCACCAGGCCCTTGGACAGGTCGACGGTGAGGTCGCCCGCCTGGAACGTGTACTGCTCGGCCCGGCCCGGGTCGCTGTCGAACCACCCTCGCAGGTCCGGCGAGAAGCCGTCGGCGATGCCGGCGAGCGTCTTCCAGCCTTCGGTCGTCGTGGGGTCGACGGGTGCGGATTCGGTCACGGATTCCTCCTGAGCGCATGAACTGGAACGGTCCGCAGACCTCCGCAACGCTGCGACGCGGGCCGCATCCGAGCGTAGTGCGCTCCGGGACGGCGCGTGCACCGCACGGTCAGGCCTGTGGAGAACGACGGGAGGCCCGGGTCGGGTGACCGGCGCGGCTCACGTGAGCAGGGCCTCCAGGATGTCCGCGACCGGCCGGTCGGCCGCCGCCCGCCAGGACCGACCCGCCCACAAGTGGAGCGCATGCGGATCGCCCGCGGCGGCGGCCGCCGTCCGGATCGGCTTCGTGAGGTGGTGCAGGGCCGGGTACCCGAGCGGCGCGTCCTCGTGCTCGCGGACGAAGCGGTTCACGAGTGCCCGTGCCGGACGTCCGGTGAACGCCCGGGTCAGCGCGGTCCGGTCGAAGACCGGGTCGGCGAGGGCCTCGCGGTGGGTCTGGTTCGTCCCTGCCTCGTCGGCGCGGAGCACGAGGGTGCCGACCATCGCCGCACCTGCCCCGGCGAGCCGGACGGCCTCGACGTCGGCCGCTCCCCCGATGCCGCCCGCAGCGATGACGGGCAGGTCGACCGCTCGACGGACGGCCCGGACCAGCTCCGGCAGCGGTTCCCACAGCGGCTCGGCGGCCGGGTCGAGCACGGCGGAGTGTCCGCCGGCGGCCTCGCCCTGCACGACCAGGACGTCGACACCGCGTTCCGCTGCGGCGAGTGCCTCGGCCCGGTTCGTCACGGACTGCATCGAGATGGTCTCGCGCTTCCGGAACTCCCACACCAGGTCGGCGTCCGGCAGCCCGAACGTGAACGACACGACCGGCACCGGGTCGTCGAGGAGCAGCGCCACCTTGTCCGCCCAGGCGTCGTCGTCCTCGCGCTTGTCCGGCAGGCCCTCGACCCCGAGCGCGTCCCGGTACCGGTCGTACGCCGCGTCGGCGATCGGGACCGGGTTGGGCGCGAAGAGGTTCACCCCGAAGTGCTCGGTGGCGTCCCGGACCTCGGCGATCTGCGCGGCGAGGTCGTCGACGGTGCGGTACCCGGCGGCGAGCTGCGCGAAGTGACCGGCACGGGCGGCGGCGACCACCAGCGCCGGGGTCGTCGGACCGCCCGCCATCGGGGCGACGTGCACGGGGGTACGGAGCGGGGCGGGGAGGTCGGTCACCCCTCGATCCTGCACCGGCGGTGACACGCACGACACGCCGGAGTCGTGCCGGCCGCTGTCAGGATCGCGGATTGCTCGACACTTCTGGGGTGAGAGGGGGCACCGTGGACCAACCCACCGATGCCGACGCCGCACTGGCACGTCGGCTCGCACTCGGCGACCGCGCCGCACTGGCCGAGGCGTTCGACCGCTTCGCGCCGACACTGACCCGCTACGCATGGGCCCTGGCGGACAGCAAACAGGACGTCGAGGAACTCGTGCAGGACACGATGCTCACGCTCTGGCAGAAAGCCGCATCGATCGACCTGCCCACCGGCACACTCCTGCCCTGGCTGCTCGTCGTGTGCCGCAACCACGCCAGG
>Ga0153994_1000032_pt1 | contig 116400 bp, 106 predicted proteins | sample TSNC078MetaG_FD_104735 | JGI IMG/M metagenome (GOLD analysis project Ga0153994, IMG submission 104735) | Attine ant fungus gardens microbial communities from North Carolina, USA - TSNC078 MetaG | ecosystem: Host-associated > Fungi > Mycelium > Unclassified | place: USA: North Carolina, Lumber...
CAATCTTCAATCCAAAAGGAATTGTCTCCGACTCGACCAGCAAAACCGGCCGAGCACGGGGTCAATAAATTGGCATTGACAATGTGCACGCTGTTGAGTTCTCAAGGACCAGACGCACTCCCCGCTCGACCCCGAAAGAGGTTCCGCCAGAGAGGCATTCGTTCTTGGTTTGACCACCGGTGTCGTCGGACTCGAGGTCCAGTGGGCTCATCCCCGAGGGGAGAGAACCGGTGGAGTAGTCATCCTAGGCGTCGAAGCCGTCCAGCGCAAGGCCGGATCTGAACTCCAGTGGAGGATGGTCCCGCTTGAGGGCCGACGTGCTCTGGGCTTTCGCTCCAGCCGCTCCGCCGCACCTTTGGGGTGACGAGTAAGAACTATACGCAGCGCTGGACGGGTGCGCCAAGACGGGCCACATCCCGGGCGTGTCGCATCGTGCACCACGTCACCCGGGACGCACGGAAGCCCGGTCCCACACTCGTGGAACCGGGCTTCGCGCGTCCGGGTGGATCAGCCGACGAGGGTCACGCCGGCGAGGGTCTTCTTGCCACGACGGAGCACGAGCACTCCCCCGGGCAGGGCGAGGTCGGACAGCGGAGCCGTCGGGTCTTCGGCTCGGGCGTTGTTCACGTAGACGCCGCCTTGGTCGATGGCACGTCGGGCTTCCCCGAGGGACTTCACCAGCTCGGTCTCGACGAGCGCCTTCGCCAGGTCGGCATCCGGCGCGAGCGAGATCGACCCGGGGAGTTCCGCGATCGCGGACCGGAGCGTGGGTTCGTCGAGCGCCTCCAGGTCACCGTTGCCGAACAACGCCGCCGAGGCATCGATCGCCGCCTGGGTCGCCGGGACACCGTGCACGATCGACGTCACCTCGAACGCGAGGGTCCGCTGGGCCTCGCGCCGGAAGGGTTCATCGGCCACCGCCTGCTCGAGCCGTTCGATCTCGGCCCTCGGCAGGAAGGTGAACTTCTGCAGTCGGTCGACGACGTCGGCATCAGTGGTGTTGAGCCAGAACTGGTACAGCGCGTACGGCGACGTCATGTCGGCGTCGAGCCAGATGGCGTTACCCTCGCTCTTGCCGAACTTCGTGCCGTCGGAGTTCGTGATGAGGGGCGTCCCCATCGCGTGCACGGTGGCGCCTTCGGCTCGACGGATGAGCTCCGTCCCCGAGGTCAGGTTGCCCCACTGGTCGGAGCCACCCGTCTGCAGCGTGCACCCGTACTGCCGGAACAGCTCGCGGTAGTCCATCCCCTGCAGGATCTGGTAGCTGAACTCCGTGTAGCTGATCCCGGCGTCCGAGTTCAGCCGGGCAGCGACCGCGTCCTTCTTGAGCATCGAGTTGACGCGGAAGTACTTGCCGACGTCGCGGAGGAAGTCGATCGCGGACATCGGCGACGTCCAGTCGAGGTTGTTCACGAGGCGCACGCCGTTGTCGCCGTCCGGGCTGAGGAACCGCGACACCTGCTCCTGCAAGCGGGCGACCCACTCGGACACGGTCTCGCGGGTGTTCAGGGTGCGCTCCGCGGTGGGCCGCGGATCACCGATCAGGCCGGTCGAACCGCCCACGAGTGCGAGGGGCTTGTGCCCCGCGAGCTGCAGTCGCCGCATCGTCAGGAGCTGGAGCAGGTTGCCGCAGTGCAGTGACGGAGCCGTCGGGTCGAAGCCGCAGTAATAGGTGATCGGCTCGCCGTCGAGGGCCTCTTTGAGTGCGGTCTCGTCGGTCGAGACGTGCACCAGACCACGCCAGCGCAGCTCGTCCCACACCGAGGCGAAGGTGGGATCGTTCTGCTGGCGCGTCAGGACATCGAGAGCGGTATCACTGGACACCCAGCCATCGTAGCGGCGGCCAGTGATGCACACGGCACACTGGAGGCCCGGTGCTGGTCCGTCAGCCGAGGGCGCGCTGGTGCCGTCGGTACGTCGAGACCGTGGGCTCGCCGGGCAGCCAGAAGCGCCACGGGAAGCCGGCACCGCCGGCGATGCCGGCGACCCCGGTGCGGGGCCCGCGACCGATCAGCGGGTCGGCAGCCAGCCCGGCGAGGACCGCAGCGGGTCCGTCGGAGGCGAGCCGAGCCTCCAGGCCGGGTGCCAGGGCGAGTACGTACGGGCCGCGACCGTCGGTGACGGAGGTGCCGTCGTCCGTGCCGAGGACCGCACCGAGCGCGCTGCCGAGGTTGCCGGGTCCACGAGCCAGCTGAACGTCCGACACCGAGGGGCCCCGCCGTTCGCGGGCGAGGTCGATGCCCTGGACGACCTCGGCGCCACGGAGGAGCGATCCGGACGACGTCCCGGTCGGCCCGCTGACGACGTTGACGCACGTGTGGATGCCGTACGACCGGTACGCGTAGAGGGTGCCGGGTGGACCGAACAAGTGCCTGTTCCGCTCGGTCAGCCCGCGGTGCCCGTGTGAACCGGGGTCGGTCGGGCCGAAGTACGCCTCGACCTCGGTGATGCGGATCGTCACGCCCCTTCCCGTGAGCGTCGCACCGAGCAGGGCCGGCGCGGAGACCGGTGCCGGCTCCGCCAGGAGCGCGAGGAGGCCCTCCGTCATCGGGTGAACGGCGCCCCGCTCGCCAGGTCGTGGACACGCTGCGTCAGGCCCGTGAGCTGCTCGGCGACGCGATCCGGGGCCGTCCCGCCGACGCCCGAGCGGGACGACGTGCTGCCCTCGATGGTGAGGACGGCGCGGACGCCGGGGGTGAGGTGCTCGGAGACGGCGAGGTACTCGTCGTCGGACGGGTCGTCGAGCTCGATGCCGCGCTCCTCGCAGTACCGGACCAGGGAGCCTGAGATCTCGTGCGCGTCGCGGAACGGGACCCCCTGGCGGACGAGCCACTCGGCGACGTCGGTCGCGAGCGAGAAACCCTGCGGTGCCAGGTCGGCCATGCGCTCGGTGTCGAAGGTCAGCGTCGCGATCATGCCGGTGAACGCCGGCAGCAGGACCTCGAGCGTGGCGACCGAGTCGAAGACGGGCTCCTTGTCCTCTTGCAGGTCGCGGTTGTACGCGAGCGGGAGGCCCTTGAGCGTCGTCAGGAGGCCGGTCAGGTTGCCGACGAGTCGACCGGACTTGCCGCGTGCCAGCTCGGCGATGTCCGGGTTCTTCTTCTGCGGCATGATGCTCGACCCGGTGGAGAACGCGTCGTGCAACCGCACGAAGCCGAACTCCTTCGTGTTCCAGAGGATGACCTCTTCGGCGAGGCGCGACACGTCGATACCGATCTGCGCCAGGACGAACGCGAACTCCGCGACGGTGTCGCGGGCAGCGGTGGCGTCGATCGAGTTCTCCGCCGGGCGGTCGAACCCGAGCTCGCGGGCGATCGCCGCGGGGTCGAGTCCGAGGGAGCTGCCGGCGAGGGCGCCGGCGCCGTACGGGCTGACGCTCGCGCGGGTGGACCAGTCGCGGAGTCGCTCGAGGTCGCGCACCAGCGGCCAGGCGTGTGCGAGGAGGTGGTGCGCGAGGAGCACGGGCTGGGCGTGCTGCAGGTGCGTGCGGCCGGGCATGATCGCCGCCGGGTGTTCGCTCGCCTGCTGGCTGATCGCGTCGACCAGGTCGATCACCAGCCGGCCGATGCGGCGCCCGTGGTCGAGCATGTGCATCCGACCGAGGGTGGCGATCTGGTCGTTCCGGCTGCGGCCGGCGCGGAGCTTGCCGCCGAGCTCGGGGCCGAGGTCGGCGATGAGCAGTCGTTCCAGCGCGCCGTGGACGTCCTCGTCGCTGTCGGCGGGCTGCAGCTCGCCCGTGGCGTGGGCCTGCTCCAGGCGGTCGAGGCCGGCGGTCATCTGCTCGAGCTCGTCGGCGGTCAGGTACCCGGCCGTGTGCAGGGCGCGAGCGTGGGCCCGAGAACCGGCGATGTCGTACGGCGCGAGCTGCCAGTCGAAGTGGGTGGACTTCGACAGGGCGGCGAGTTCGGCGCTCGGGCCGTTCGCGAAGCGGGCGCCCCACAGTGCGCCGGTGTTCGTGGCGTCGGTCTTGGCGTTCGTCTGGTCCGTCATGTCGTCCTGCGTTCGTCCTTCGGTGGGTCAGTTGGCGCGGTCGCGGCGGGTGCGGCGCGGTCGCCGCGCGGTGTTCAGTTGGCGCGGTCGCGGCGGGCCGCGATGCGGCTCGGGAGCGACCAGATGTCGATGAAGCCCTTCGCCTGCTCCTGGTCGAAGGTGTCGCCCGCGTCGTTCGTCGCGAGCTCGAAGTCGTAGAGACTCTGCTCGGAGCGGCGCCCCGTGACCGTCGCACGGCCACCGTGGAGCTGCAGTCGGACGTCCCCGGACACGTGCTGCTGGGTGTGGTCGATGAACGCGTCGAGACCCCGCTTGAGGCCTCCGAACCAGAGCCCGTCGTATACCAGCTCGGCCCAGTCGGCCTCGACCCTGCGCTTGTAGCGGGCGACGTCACGCTCGAGGGTGAGGCTCTCGAGTTCCTCGTGCGCGGCGATGAGCGCGATCGCCGCAGGGGCCTCGTACACCTCGCGCGACTTGATGCCCACGAGGCGGTCTTCGAGGACGTCGATGCGACCGACGCCGTGCCGGCCGGCCAGGGCGTTCAGCTCCTGGACGATGCGCAGCACGCTGAAGCGCTGACCGTCGATGGCGACCGGGACGCCCTGCTCGAACGTGATCGTGACCTCGTCCGGGTCACGTGGGAGCGTCGGGTCCTGCGTGGACGCGTAGAGGTCCTCGGTCGGGGCGGTCCACGGGTCCTCGAGGGAAGCGGCCTCCACCGCGCGTCCCCAGACGTTCTGGTCGACCGAGTCGCCCCGGTGCCGGATCGGGAGACCGTGCGCGTCGGCGTAGGCGATCACCTTGTCCCTGGTCAGCGCGAGGTCACGGACCGGGGCGATCGACGTCAGCTCGGGGGCGATCGCGGCCACCGCCGCCTCGAAGCGGACCTGGTCGTTGCCCTTCCCGGAGCACCCGTGCGCGACGGTGTCCGCGCCGAGCTGCTTCGCCGTGGCCGCGAGGTGCTTCGCGATGAGCGGGCGGCTCAGGGCGGAGACCAGTGGGTACCGCTTCTGGTAGAGCGCGTTCGCCTTGATCGCGGGCACGACGTACTCGTCGGCGAACTCGTCCTTCGCGTCGATGACCACGGCCTCCACCGCGCCGCAGTCCAGGGCGCGCTGGCGGACGGTCTGCAGGTCGTCGCCGCCCTGACCGACGTCGACCGTCAGCGCCACGACGTCCTTGCCGGTGGCCTCGCGCAGCCAGCCGATGCCGACGGACGTGTCGAGTCCGCCGGAGTAGGCCAGGACGACGCGGTCTGCCACGGGTGCTCCTAGGCGCCCGTGTTCGCGGCGAGGAGCCAGGCGAGGAGTGCCTTCTGGGCGTGCAGGCGGTTCTCCGCCTCGTCCCAAATGATGCTGCGCGGACCGTCGATCACGTCGGCGGTGACCTCGTACCCACGGTCGGCCGGCAGGCAGTGCATGAACACGGCGTCGTCCGCGGCGTGCGCCATCATCGCGTCGTCGACGCGGTAGCCGTTGAAGGTGTCGAGACGCTGCTGCTTCTCGTCCTCCTTGCCCATCGACACCCAGGTGTCCGTCACGACGACGTCCGCGCCGGCCACAGCGGCGACCGGGTCCGTCACCACGAGCACCGATCCACCGGTCTCGGCAGCCCGGCGTTCGGCGTCCGACACGACGTCGACGGCCGGCGAGAACGCGGCAGGGGAACCGACACGGACGTGCATGCCCGCGGTGGCTCCGGCGAGTAGGTACGACTGCGCCATGTTGCTCGCGCCGTCGCCGACGAAGGCGACCGTCTGTCCGGCGAGTGCACCGCGGTGTTCACGGATCGTCAGGAGGTCGGCGAGCAGCTGGCACGGGTGGAAGTCGTCGGACAGGGCGTTGACGACGGGGACCGTGGTGCCTTCCGCCATCTCCTCGAGTCCGGCCTGACCGTAGGTGCGCCAGACGATGGCCGACACCATGCGCTCGAGCACACGGGCCGTGTCGGACGGGGTCTCCTTGCCGCCGAGCTGGCTGTTCGCCGTCGAGATGATGAGCGGGCTGCCACCCAGGTCGCTGATCCCGACGTGGAAGGACACCCGGGTGCGCGTCGACGACTTGTCGAAGATCACGGCGACGCTCTGCGGGCCCGCGAGCGGCTTCGCGCCCCAGCGGTCGCGCTTCATCCCGACCGCGAGGTCGAGGATGGCGGACTGCTCGGCCTGCGAGAGGTCGTCGTCGCGGAGGAAGTGGCGGGTCATGCGGAGGTCTCCTGGTCGGCGCCCTCGACGGCCGCCATGCTCTGGGCGAGGATCGACAGGAACTCGTCGATCTCGGCGTCGGACACGATGAGCGGCGGCGCGATGCGCAGGCTCGCCTCGTTGGGGGCGTTCACGATGAGACCCCGCTCGAGTGCGGCAGCCGAGATGGCTGCCGCGACGGGGCGGTGCAGCCCGACCCCGATGAGCAGGCCGCGCCCGCGGATCTCCTCGACAAGCGGCGAGGCGATTGCGGCGATGCCCGCACGGATCCGCTCCCCCTTGACCAGGGCGGCGTCGACGAGACCGGCGTCCTCGATCTCGCCGAGGACCGCGTTCGCGACACGGGTGCCGAGCGGGTTGCCACCGAAGGTCGAGCCGTGCTGCCCGGCGGAGAAGAGCTCCGAGGCGCGACCGAAGGTCACGAGCGCCCCGATCGGGAACCCGCCCGCGATGCCCTTCGCGATCGTGATGGCATCGGGGACGACCCCGAGGTGCTGGAACGCGAACCACGACCCCGTCCGGCCGACACCGGTCTGGATCTCGTCGAGGATGAGCAGCGCGCTGTGCTCCTCGGTCAAGCGACGAGCGGCGGCGAGGAACCCGTCGGGCAGGTCGACGACGCCGGCCTCACCCTTGATCGGCTCGAGGATGAGCGCCGCGACGGTGTCGTCGATCGCGTGCTCGAGCGCCTCGATCGTGGTGTCGACGTGGTCGACCCCCGGGATCATCGGCAGGAAGTCCTCTTGCAGTGCGGGCTTGCCGGTGAGCGCGAGCGCACCCATCGTGCGGCCGTGGAAGCCCTGCTTGAGTGCGAGGATCCGGGTCTTCCGACCGTCCGCACCCTTGTTCAGCCGGGCGAGCTTGAACGCGGCCTCGTTCGCCTCGGCACCGGAATTGCCGAAGTACACGCGGCCCGCGTCGCCGGCGCCGGTGATGCGCTTCAGCCGCTCGGCGAGCTCGAGCTGCGGGGGCGTCGCGAAGTAGTTCGACACGTGCACGAGTTTGGCGGCCTGGTCGGCGATCGCCTCGACGAGGACGGGGTGCGCGTGCCCGAGGGAGTTCACCGCGATACCGGCGAGGAAGTCGAGGTACTCCTTGCCGTCGACGTCCCACACGCGGCAGCCCGACCCGCGCTCGAGCATGACCTTCGGCGGGGTCAGGGATCGCATCAGCGACGCCCCGAACCGGTCGTTCCAGGTCTCGGTCTGCGTCTCGGTGTTCACCGTGCGGGTCCCTTCGTGTTCGTGCCGTGCGTGGTGTCGTGCGTGACCGCCGGGCCGCGTCGGCCGATCTCGGCGTGGGTGTTCTGGTTCTCGGTGCGCCGGCTCGGGTCCGGGATCACCTCGGTGCCCGCGCCACGGAGCGTGAAGACCTCGAGGAGGATCGAGTGCGGGATCCGGCCGTCGATGATCGTCGCGCCGCCGACCCCGCCGACGACGGCGTCCAGGCACGCGGTCATCTTCGGGATCATGCCCGACTCGAGCGTCGGGAGGAGTTCGCGGAGTTCCTCGACCGCGATGAGGTCGATGATCGAGTCCCGGTCCGGCCAGTTGCGGTACAGGCCAGGGACGTCGGTCAGCATCATGAGCTTCGACGCCCCGAGTGCGATCGCGAGCGCTGCCGCTGCGGCGTCGGCGTTCACGTTGAGCGCCTGGTCGGGGTGGGCGTCGTCGATCGCGATGCTCGACACGACGGGGATCTGGTTCGCTCGGATCGCGGCGAGCACCCCGGACGGGTCGACGTGCGTGATGTCGCCGACATGGCCGAGGTCGAAGTGCTCGCCGTCCACGACGACGCCCTTCTTCTCGCCCGTGAACAGCGATCCGCCGTCGCCGAACACGCCGACGCCGATGCCGTCGCCGTGTTCGTTCATCAGGTCGACGATCTCGCGGTTGACCTCGCCGGCGAGGACGTCACGGACGACCGTGATCGCCTCGGTCGTCGTCACGCGGTAGCCGCCTCGGAACTCGGACTGGATGCCCTGTTCCTTGAGCGCTGCGGAGATCTGTGGGCCGCCGCCGTGCACGACGACGGGGTGCAGCCCGGCGTACCGGAGGTAGACCATGTCCTCGGCGAACGCGCGCTTGAGGTCGGCGTTCACCATCGCGTTGCCGCCGAACTTGACGACGACGATCTTGCCCGAGAACCGCTTGAGCCACGGCAGGGACTCGATGAGGGTCGCGGCCTTGACGGTCGCGAGCTCGTGCTCTTCTTCCTTCGAGAGGATGCTGTCGTCGGCCATCAGCTGGAGTACGCGCTGTTCTCGTGGACGTAGTCGTGCGTCAGGTCGTTCGTCAGGATGGTCGCCGCGAACGGCCCCACCCCGAGGTCGATGAGCACGTCGGTGTCACGCGGGGTGAGGTCGACCTCGTCGCTCGGGCGGTCGGGAGCGCCGGCGTGGCAGACCCGGACGCCGTTCATCGAGACGTCGACCGCGTACGGGTCGAACTCGGCGTCGGTCGTGCCGATCGCCGCGAGTACCCGGCCCCAGTTGGGGTCGTTGCCGAACACCGCGGCCTTGAAGAGGTTGTTCCGGGCGACGCTCCGGCCGACCGTGACGGCGTCGTCCTCGCTGGCGGCGCCGACCACGTGGATCGCGATGTCGTGGCTCGCGCCCTCGGCGTCCTGCTGGAGCTGCCGAGCGAGGTCCGCGCAGACCGCTGTCAGGGCTTCCTGGAAGTCGCCGACCTCCGGCGTCACGCCCGAGGCCCCGGACGACATGAGCACGACGGTGTCGTTGGTCGACATGCAGCCGTCGGAGTCGACGCGGTCGAAGGTGACGCGCGTCGCCGCACGGAGCGCCTGGTCGAGATCCTCGGAGCGGAGGAGTGCGTCGGTCGTGATGACGACGAGCATCGTCGCGAGCCCCGGGGCGAGCATCCCGGCGCCCTTGGCCATGCCGCCGACGGTCCAGCCGTCTTCCGTGGCGACGGCCTGCTTCGCCTTGGTGTCGGTCGTCATGATCGCGGTCGCGGCGTCAGGGCCGCCGGTCTCGGTCAGGGCGTCCTTCGTGAGCGCGACGCCGTGCAGCACGTGGTCGCGGAACGTCTGGTCGCCGACGCCGATCAACCCGGTCGAGCAGACGACGACGTCGCCGGCTCCGATGCCGAGTGACTCGCCGACCGCTTCTGCGGTCATGTGGGTGGTCTGGAACCCGAACGGTCCGGTGAAGCAGTTCGCGCCGCCGGAGTTGAGGAACACCGCCTTCGCGATGCCGTCGCCGACGACCTGGCGGGACCAGATCACCGGATGGGCCTGTGCGCGGTTGCTGGTGAACACCGCGGCGACGGCCGATTCCGGACCGTCGTTCACGACGAGTGCCACGTCCGGCGTTCCGCTCGCCTTGAGCCCGGCGGTCGCGCCGGCGGCGCGGAAGCCGGCAGCAGCGGTCACGCCCTGCAGATCGGGTCCGGCCTGGAGGCTCGGTTCGGCCTGGCCCTGCTTGCTCGCGTCCGTCACGGTGCGACTCCGTCCACGCTGAGGCCGAGTGTCTCCGGCAGGCCGAGGGCGATGTTCGCCGACTGCACCGCGGCGCCGCCGGTCCCCTTGGCGAGGTTGTCGAGGGCGCTGACCGCGACGACACGGCCGGCGGCTTCGTCGACGGCGATGCCGACGAGCGCGGTGTTCGCACCGATGGTGTCCGCGACCCGCGGGAACGCACCCTCCGGCAGCAGGTGCACGAACGGCTCGTCCGCGTACGCCTGCTCCCAGGCGAGGCGGACGTCACGTGCGGTGACGCCGGGCGCGAGCTTGGCGGTCGTCGTCGCGAGGATGCCACGGGACATCGGCACGAGGACCGGCGTGAAGGAGATGGTCACGTCCGAGGCCCCTGCCGCGCGCAGGTTCTGCTGGATCTCCGGGATGTGCCGGTGCTTCCCGCCGACGGCGTACGCGCTGGCAGAGCCCATGATCTCCGACGCGAGGTAGGTCGTCGCGAGCTTCTTGCCTGCCCCCGACGGCCCGACGCTGAGCACCGCCACGATGTCGTCCGCCTGGACGAGACCGGCCTGGACGCCCGGCTGGATGCCGAGCGTGACCGCGGTGACGTTGCATCCGGGAACGGCGATCCGCTTGGTGTTCGCGAGCTCGACCCGCTGCCGACCCTGCGCGACGATGTCGTCGACGTCGCGCCATTCCTCTGCCGACCCCGGCTTCGGCGCTGCGTGCAGGAGTTCCGGCAGCCCGTAGGTCCACGCGCCGAAGTAGTCGCCGCCGTAGAACGCTTCCCAGGCCGCCGGGTCCGTCAGCCGGTGATCGGCGCCGCAGTCGACGACGAGCGTGTCCGCGTCGAGCTCCGCCGTGATCGCGCCGGACTGTCCGTGCGGCAGCGCCAGGAACACCACGTCGTGCCCGCGGAGGTTCTCCGCCGTCGTCTCGACCAACGTCAGGTGCGACAGCGAACGGAGGTGGGGCTGCGTCGCGATGAGCGGCTGTCCGGCGTTCGAGAACGCCGTCACCGTCCTGACGTCGAACTCGGGATGTGCGGAGAGGATGCGCAGCAGCTCACCGCCCGCGTAGCCGCTGGCTCCCGCCACGGCGACGGATACGGACATGGGATTCCACCTTAGGTCGGACTGTTCGTCGAGAGATCGGAGGCGGCGGCCCCGGGCGGTGCTGGTCCCAGTGGGATCAGTCGCGCAGGGTCGCCCCGAATCGCTCGCCGGCACGTCGGACGGCGCCGTCACGGGCCTCAGAGGCCTCGGCAGCGGTCAGGGTGCGGTCCGTGGCACGGAAGCGCAGCGCGAACGTCAGGGACTTCTGTCCCTCGTCCACGCCGGAGCCCCGGTAGTCATCCACGAGGCGAGCATACTCCAACAGCTCTCCGGCACCAGTCCGGACGACGTCGAGCACATCACCCGCCGGAACGTCGATGCCGACCACCAACGAGAGGTCCTGCGTCGCCGCCGGGTAGGTCACGATCGGTGCGACGGCGGGGATCTCGGGCACGGCTCCGACGAGTGCGTCGAGGTCGAGCTCGACGACCGCGACGACCCGGGGCAGGTCCGCAGCGGCGGTCAGCTCGGGCAGGAGCTCCCCCGCGACACCGACGACGACGTCACCGACGAGCAGCGACGCCGCACGGCCGGGGTGCAGCGACGGGTGCGTGGTCTGCGCGACCGTGAGCTCGGTGCCGGCTGCCCACGCCGCGGTGCGTGCGACGTCGAGGGCGTCCGCGATGCCGAACGGCTCCGGCTGCACGCCGGGCTGCTTGACGACGCGGTTCCCGGTGAGGAGCGCTGACACGTGGAACGGCTGCGCCGGCAGTGCGGCGTCGAGCGCACGGAGCGTCTCCGCGCCGGGGTGCGCGGCTCCGGCCGGGACCGCGGTGGTGCCGAGCTCGGTGCCGTCGACCGGCAGGAACACGCGTGAGGTCTCGTACACGGCGACGTCGACGAGCCCGCGGGACACGTTGCGGCGCGCGACGTCGACGAGCGCGGGGAGACCGCTCCGGCGGAGGAGGCTCTGCTCGCTGTCGAGGGCGTTCGCGAGCGCGACGCTCGGTCCGCCGGCCGGGTCGATCCCCGGGTAGGCGGCGGTCGTCGCTGCGGACACGAACGGAGCCGTGACGACCTCGACGAGGCCGTCGGCAGCGAGCGCTGCGGCGACGCGACGGAGTGCCTTCTGGTGTGTCGTGAGGCCGCGTCCGGGCGGAGCGACGGGCAGGACGCTCGGGATGCGGTCGTAGCCGACGATGCGGGCGACCTCTTCCACCAGCGTGGTGTCGTCGGTGAGGTCCGGGCGCCAGGTGGGTGCCGTGACGACGAGTTGCTCGCCGTCGGCCTCCACCGAGGCACCGATCGCGCGCAGCGTGTCGATGACCTCGGCGTCCGTGTAGGGCACGCCGATGAGTTCCTCGGCGCGGGACAGCCGCATCGTGACGGCCGGGCGGGACGCGTCGTCGACGAGCGTCGATCCGAGGGCGTCCGCCGTGCCGCCGGCGAGCTCGACGAGGAGCTCGACGGCACGGTTGGCAGCGGCTTCGGCGACGAGCGGGTCGACACCGCGCTCGAACCGCCGGGACGCCTCGCTCGGGAGCTTGTGCCGACGGGCGGTGCGTGCGATCGACACCTGGTCGAAGCCGGCGGCCTCGATCAGGACGTCGGTGGTCGACGCCGTGATCTCGGTGCGGGCGCCGCCCATCACCCCGGCGAGGCCGACGGGGCCCTGGTCGTCGGTGATGACGAGGTCTTCCGGGTCGAGCTTCCTGGTGACGTCGTCGAGCGTGATCAGGGTCTCCCCCGCGGCCGCACGACGGACGCCGAGCCCGCCGACGACCGTCGACAGGTCGTACCCGTGCAGCGGCTGGCCGAGCTCGAACATGACGTAGTTCGTGATGTCGACGGGCAGCGAGATCGAGCGCACACCCGCGAGGGCCAGTCGAGACACCATCCAGGCCGGTGTCGGCCGGGTGGCGTCGACACCGCGGACCACCCGGGTCACGAACGTGCTCGCACCGACGCGGCCGCGGATCGGGGCGTCGTCGGAGATCGACACCGTGAAGCCCTCGCCGCTACGGGGAGCGACGCGGTCGACGGGGTCGTGGAACGAGGCACCGGTGGCGTGCGCGTACTCCCGTGCGACACCGCGCATGCTCAGGGCGTACCCACGGTCCGGCGTCACGTTGATCTCGACGGCGGCGTCGTCGAGGCCGAGGAGCGCGATCGCGTCCTGTCCGACCTGCGGCTCCATCCCGAGGTCCGCGAAGCGCAGGATGCCGTCGTGCTCGTCGCCGAGTCCGAGCTCGCGCGCCGAGGCGATCATGCCGTCGGACACGTGGCCGTAGGTCTTGCGCGCGGCGATCGGGAACGGTCCGGGGAGCACGGCACCGGGGAGCGTGACGACGACGAGGTCGCCCACGTCGAAGTTGTGCGCGCCGCAGACGATGCCGCGGGGCTCGGACTCGCCGACGTCCACCTGGCACCAGTTGATGGTCTTGCCGTTCTTCTGCGGCTCCGGGACGCGCTCGAGCACCCGACCGACCACGACGGGCCCGGTCAGGTCGAACGTGTGGACCGCTTCTTCTTCGAAACCGACCGATACGAGCGCCGCGTGGACGTGCTCGAGTGTGACGTCCTCGGGGAGGTCGACCGACTCACCGAGCCAACGGAGTGGGACGCGCATCAGACCACCGTTCCGAACTGCTGCGAGAAGCGGAGGTCGCCCTCGAGGAAGTCACGCATGTCGTTCAGGCCGTTGCGGAACTGCAGGGTCCGCTCGATGCCCATGCCGAACGCGAAGCCCTGGTACTCGTCGGGATCGATGCCGGCGGAGCGCAGGACGTTCGGGTTGACCATGCCGCAGCCGCCCCACTCGACCCACCGTGCGCCACCCTTGGCGTTCGGCTGCCAGACGTCCATCTCGGCGGACGGCTCGGTGAACGGGAAGTAGTTCGGACGCAGACGGATCTGCGCCTCTGCGCCGAAGACCTGGCGCGCGAAGTGCTCCAACGTGCCGCGCAGATGCGCCATCGTCAGGCCCTTGTCGATCGCGATGCCCTCGACCTGGGTGAACACCGGCAGGTGCGTCGCGTCGAGCTCGTCCGCGCGGTACACGCGCCCGGGAGCGATGACGTAGAGCGGCAGTTCGCGCGACAGCAGCGACCGCACCTGTACCGGCGAGGTGTGGGTGCGCATCACGAGGTGCCGGTCCACTGGTTCGACGAAGATCGTGTCGGCCATGGCGCGCGCGGGGTGGTCCTCGTCGAAGTTCAGCGCGTCGAAGTTGAACCACTCGTGTTCGAGCTCCGGGCCCTCTGCCACTTCCCACCCCATGCCGACGAAGATGTCGGCGACGGCTTCGTTCAGGAGCGAGAGCGGGTGGCGGGAGCCGGGCGTACGGGTGGACGGCAGCGCGGTCACGTCGACGCGTTCGGCCTCGAGCCGGGCACGCTCCTCGGCCTCGGCCAGCACGGACTCCTGCTCGGCGACCGCACCGTTCACGCGGCCCCGCGCCTGCCCGACGAGCTTGCCGGCCTGGGCCTTCTGCTCCGGCGGCACACTGCGCATCGAGGCGTTCATGCGCGCGAGCACGGACTGTTCGCCCGTGTGCTCGGCCCTGGCCTGCTTCAGTTCGGCGACCGTCGTCGCGGCGCGGACTGCGGCGAGGGCCGCGTCGACCGCGTCGGCGACCGCCGATTCGCTGATCTCGAGAGGTTCTGACACAGCAACCGATCCTACCGGCCCCTGGGATACCGCCGTTCTGTCGTGCACGGACTGCGAACAGAACGGCGGCCAGAGCGATTGGGCCCACGCGAGCCGGTACCGACACGTCGCGGAGCTAGCGGAGCGGCGTGTCGGCCGAGCTCGTGGGGAGGGAGGACTAGGCGGTCCGGAGCGCGAACGCCGACTCGTACAGGCAGACCGACGCCGCGGTGGCGAGGTTCATCGACTCGGCCGCGCCGTAGATCGGGACCTTCACGGCCCGGTCGACCAGTGCCAGGTCCTCGGCGGTGAGGCCGCGGGCCTCGTTCCCGAAGACCCACGCGGTCGGCCCGTCGAGCAGCCCCTCCGCGCGGACCTGCGGGAGGTCGTCGCCCGAGACGTCGGCGGCCAGGATCGTGTACCCGAGCGCGCGAGCACGGGACACGGCGTCGACGAGCGACACGCCAACCGACACCGGCACGTGGAAGAGGGACCCGGTCGTCGAGCGGACCACCTTCGGGTTGTACGGGTCGACGCTGCGGCCGGTCAGGACGACCGCGTCGGCGCCGGCGGAGTCGGCGGCGCGGATGATCGTGCCGGCGTTCCCCGGGTCCCGCACCTCTTCGAGGATCGCGACCAGTCCCGGCAACGGACGGTTCGTGGCGGGGTCGACCCGAGCCTCCAATCCGGTCGCACCGGAGTCGGGGAAGACCTGCCGGACCGACGTCGGGAACTGCTGGCAGACCGCGACGACGCCCTGCGGGGTGACCGTGTCGGCCATCGCGGCGAGCACCTGCTCCGTCACGAACCAGGTGGCCACCGGCGCGTCGTGCAGGTCGTACCGCTCGGCTGCGGTCGGCGTGACGTAGAGCTCGCGGAGGAGCTCCGGCGCGTACTCGATCGCCTCGCGGACGGCCTGCGGCCCCTCGAGCAGGAACAGGCCCGTCTCGGCACGCTGGTCCTTCTTGGACAGGGCGGCGACGGCCTTGACGCGGCCAGCGCGGGGGTTCTCGAGGAGATCAGTCACGCCACAAGTGTCGCAGCATGCACGAAGCCCCCGGTCCGCGGACGGAACGGGGGCTTCGGTGACGCAGTGACGACTACGCTGCGGCCTTCGGGGCCGAGGTGTCGGCCGGCAGGGCCTTCTTGGCCGTCTCGACGAGCGCGGCGAAGGTGTCGGCGTTGTTCACGGCGAGGTCCGCGAGGATGCGACGGTCGACCTCGACGCCGGCCAGGTTGAGACCCTGGATGAGGCGGTTGTAGGTCAGGCCGTTGGCGCGGGACGCAGCGTTGATGCGCTGGATCCAGAGGCGACGGAACTCGCCCTTCTTCGCGTGACGGTCGCGGTACGCGTAGACGAGGGAGTGGGTGACCTGCTCCTTGGCCTTGCGGTACAGACGCGAACGCTGGCCGCGGTAGCCCTCGGCGCGCTCGAGGATGACGCGGCGCTTCTTGGCGGCGTTGACCGCTCTCTTTACTCGTGCCATTGCACTATTCCTTTACGATCCGGGGGCTCAGTGGCCGAGGAGCTTCTTGACGTTCTTGGCGTCACCCTTGGCGAGGACCTGGTCCTCGTTGAGGCGGGCCTTGCGCTTGGAGGACTTGACCTCGAGGTTGTGACGCATACCGGCCTGCTGCTTCATGATCTTGCCGGTGCCGGTGACCTTGAAGCGCTTCTTCGACCCGGAGTGGGTCTTCTGCTTGGGCATGGTGGTGCCTTTCCGTGGGGTGGATGGGGAGCCGCTTCGTTGCGGGGTCGGTCTGGTGGGTCTGAGTGGGCCAGAACCTATTCGGCCGGGGACTCGGCGGGTGCCGTTTCCTTCGACTCGGCAGGTGCCGCGTCGTCCGGCTTCGCCTTCGAGGCGTGCTCCGACGCACGACGCTCGGCCTTCTCGGCCGCGCGCTTGGCGTTCTGCTCGCCCTTGACGTCGGACTTGTTCTTGAGCGGAGCGATGATCATCGTCATGTTCCGGCCGTCCTGCGTCGGACGCGATTCGACGACGCCGAACTCGGCGATCTCCTCGGCGAACTTCTGCAGGAGTCGGACACCCTGTTCCGGACGCGACTGCTCGCGACCACGGAAGAGGATCATCGCCTTCACCTTGTCGCCACCGAGGAGGAAGCCCTCGGCGCGCTTGCGCTTCGTCTCGTAGTCGTGCACGTCGATCTTCAGGCGGAAACGGACCTCTTTCAGGTCCGTGTTCACCTGGTTGCGACGGGCTTCCTTGGCCTTCTGAGCGGCTTCGTACTTGAACTTGCCGTAGTCCATGATCTTGGCCACGGGCGGCTTCGAGTTCGGCGCGACCTCGACCAGATCCAGCTCGGCTTCCTGCGCGAGGCGCAGTGCGACGGCGATGGGGACAACGCCGACCTGCTCGCCCTGGGGTCCGACAAGACGGACCTCGGGGACGCGGATTCGGTCGTTGGTACGGGGATCGGGAATGCGGAGCTCCTTCAATCAGTGATGGCCGTCCGGGGCGTTTGCCTGGACGACGGCACGAGAGGAGATCTGACGCACGGATCGGGACCCGTTCGGCAGCCGCCCGACTCCTGCACCACTGGACGCTGCCAGTCGTGCCGGACTGCCGAACGCTGGCGCTCGGCGGAGCGGTGGTGACCCGGTAGCCTGGTGGTTCGTGGCCGCGGGTGGGAGTGACTCCTCTTCGTGATGTTGTCCGCCGGTCCGGTCAGGTTCTCGCGAATCGTTCCGGGCACACGGACAGCATCTGCCGCGAAGAGTCTAACAGAGGAGCACCGTGACCGACACCCCGCCCAACATCCCCGTCGACGACGCCGACGACGCCGCCCGGGACATCTCGGAGGTACCGGCCGTCGAGTTGATCAACACGGTGGCCGTGCACCTGCTGAGCGCCGCCGCCGTGAAGGTCGGACTGGCGGACGACCCGCAGGAGCAGACCGACCTCGACGAGGCGCGCAAGCTCATCACCGCCCTGGCCGGCCTGGTCACCGCGGCCGCCACCGAGATCGGCGACCACCACGCCCGACCGCTGCGCGACGGGCTCCGCTCGGTGCAGCTCGCCTTCCGCGAGGCATCGGCCATCCCGGACGCGCCGGGCGCCGGTCCCGGCGAGAAGTACACGGGTCCCGTCAACTGACGACGTGACGGACGGGAGGCCCGTGGCGGCGTCGCCACGAGCCTCCCGTCCGTCGTGTGGTCCTGGTCAGTGCGCGGAGCGCGCGGCCAGGCGCGTCACGGCCGCCACCGGGATACCGACCCAGGTCGGGCGGTTCCGCGCCTCGTAGACCACCTCGTAGACGGCCTTGTCGATCTCGAAGGCGTCGAGGACCTCGCGGTGTGCGCGGAGGTCGACGCCGATGCCCCGTTCGTAGCCGTCGAGGAACGCTGCGCGGGCCTCGTGCGCCCACGCCCCGGCGTCGACGGGGTCGTCGTCGTGCGCGAGGGCTCCGGCGACGTAGTCGAACGAGCGCAGCATGCCGGCGACGTCACGGAGTGGCACGTCCGGCAGCGAACGCTCGTGGAGCGGTCGGAGCGGCTCGCCCTCGAAGTCGAGGAACACCCACCCGCGCGGCTCCGGCGCGGACAGCACCTGCCCGAGGTGCAGGTCCCCGTGGATCCGCTGGAGCGGCGGCCACGCGACGTCGGCGGCCCTCGCGTAGACCGCCCGGACGGCGTCGGCGTGTTCGGCGATCTCCGGCACCTCGGCGGCGGCGGTCTCGAGCCGGGCGTGCATGGTGTCGATCGCGGTCCGGATGCGGTCCGGGGTCGCGGCCTCGGTCGGCATCACGCCAGCGAGGGTCACGTGCACGTCGGCGAGCGCCGCGCCGAGCCGGTCGGCTCCTGCCGCGAACGAGTCGCCTCGGCGGGCGTCGTCGAGCGCCACCCGCCAGGCGTCGTCGAGGCCGGGGAGGAACTCCTGTGCGAAGGCCAGGTGGCCACTCGCCACACCGTCGGCGCGTCCGACGTCCGGCCACTCGCCGTGGAGGGCGCCGAAGACCTTCGGCACGCGTGACGATCCCGCGGCCGAGAGTGCCTGCTGGGTCGTGACGTCGGGGTTGTCGCCGTGGTGCAGCACCCGGAACACCTTCACGATGACGGTGCCGCTGTGCTCGGTCTCGCAGATGATCGAGGTGTTCGACTGCTCGCCGCGGAGGACCCGGGCACTGCGGACGGGGCCGACCGGGGTGAGGGACTCGGCGCCGGCGTCGATCTGCGCGAGGAGCCAGCGGGCGTAGGCCGGGTCGTGGGGGCCGTCGTAGGTCGTGGCTGCGCCTGGCGCGCCGGGAACTGCGCCTGGCGCGTCGGGGGCTGCGCCTGGCGCGTCGGCGTCTCCGGCGTCTTCCGTGTCGATGCGCGCGTGCTCCAGACCGGCCACCGCGTGCGCGTGCTCCGTCGTGGGCACCTGGTACAGGACGGACCCGGTCCGGGCGTCGTCGATCACGAACCGGGTGGTGATCTGCGCCCCGTCGGTGGTGTCGTCGGTCCGGGCGATCGTCCGGAGGTTCGGCGTCCCGCCCTTCGCGGCGTACCAACGTTGGCGGGCCATCCACTGTGCGACGTCGCTCATGCGTCAGGAGGCTACGCGAGCGCTCGGGTCGCCGTCCCAGGTCCTCCACAACGCGCGACTTCGACAGGGGTGTCCACATGATGCGGATGCCGACGCACCGGTGCCGGTCCGCGGACGACACTGGCGTGCATGGAGACCTCACCACCCGCCCCTGACCCCGACACCGACCCCGCCACCGCCGACGTGCTCGCCGACCCACGGCACACCTGGCGCATCCCGGACGACCGACGGCTGCCGGCGATCGACCCGTACTCGGACGCGGTGCACCGGGCTCCCCCGGTCACCGTTCGCGAGACCCTCTGGGACACCGACGACCGGGTGCTCGCGTTCGAGGGCGTCGAGCTCCTGCGCGCCGAGGACGGATCGCCCACCTGGAGCATCGACCGCGGCGACGGTCCGACTCCCGTCCCGGACGACCTCGACCGAGCGACCGCGCCGTCGGCGGACGGTCCGGTGGTGCCGCGCGACGTGGTGGAGGTGTTCCTCCGCGGTCGCACCGTCCGACCCGTCCGGGTCCGGGACACCACGACGGCCCTGGTGGTGGTCCGCGGCAAGGACGGGAAGGTCCGCGTCGAGGTCGCCGACGTCCGCATCGACGAAGGCGATTCGGACACCACGCTGGTGATGAGCGGCCGGTGGTGGGCGCTCACCGACGACGGGCATCCCGGCTCGATCGCACGCGCGGTCGAGCGAGCGCTGACGGACGCGGCGGACGATCCCGGCCGGTCCGACCGCGGGCCCGTGCCGCGCCTGGCACCGGTCCGCCGTCCGGCAACCGCACGGGCGCACCTGCCGCGTTCCGGGACCGCAGCGGCCTTCGTCCGGGAGTCCCTCGTCGGGTTGCGGGCCGATCTCGTCGCCATCGACCCCCTCGTGCGTGCCGACGAGCGCGATGCGGTGCACGCGTTCCGCAAGGTCCTGCGCCGGACCCGCAGTGTGCTCGCGGCGTTCCGCGGCGCCCTCGACCGCGACGCCACCGAACCGCTCCGTGCCGCACTCGCGCAGATCGGTCGGACGGCGGGGACGGCTCGCGACGCCGAGGTCCTGCGTGACCGACTGCTCCGATCCGCGGCACGGACCCCGGCGGGCTACGTCGACGCCCGGACGCTCGATCGACTCGGTTCGCGGTTCGAGGACACCCGGGCGACGTCCGCAGCGGAACTCCGGCAGACCCTCCGGACGGCGGCGTGGTTCGACGCCCTCGGCGCCGTCGACCGGTTGGTGGACTCCGCGCCGACGGGTGGGCACGCCCGCGATGACGCAGCGGCCTTCGTGACCGCGCGGATCGAACGGGAACGCGCGCGGCTGGCGAAGACCCTCGACCGGAGCACGGGTGACCTCGTGTCCCTGCACGAGATCCGGAAGGCCGCGCGTCGGTTGCGGTACGCCCTGCAGGCCGCCGGTGGGCTCGCGGACGTCGGGAAGCGGCGACTCGGACGACTCCGGCGGATCCAGGACACCCTGGGCGACGCGCTCGACGCCGCACACGCCGCGGATGCGTACCGACTGGCTGCCGTGGATGCTGCGGCCGACGGCGAGGACACGTTCGGGTACGGGGCGCTGGCGACGTCCGAGCGCGCGGTGGTCGAGCAGCGGATCGCGGAGGGGCGTCGGCTCCTCGCGGGACTCTGACCGGCCGCGGGAGCGGGCTCTGCGAAGATGAGCGGGTGCCGCACTACCTCGAGGACCTCGCCGCCGGACAGACCTTCACCACCCCTGGTCGCACGATCACCGAGACGGACGTCATGTCGTTCGCCTCGTGGACGAACGACAACAACCAGGTGCACACCGACGTCGAGTTCGCCGCTCGGACGCGGTACGGCCAGCGTGTGGTGCACGGCATGCTCGGCGCGTCGCTCTGCCTCGGCCTGATCGCCCGCACCGGTGTCTTCGAGGGATCGGCCGTCGCGCTGCTCGGCATCGACCAGTGGCGGTTCACGGCCCCGGTGTTCATCGGGGACACCGTCACCTGCGAGGTCGAGATCCTCTCCACCCGGCTCACCAGCTCCGGCAAGACGGGGATCGTCGAGCGCACGGTCACGCTGCGGAACCAGCACGGCGAGGTCGTGCAGCAGGGTCGGATGGACGTCATGGTGCTGACGCGGGACGCAGCGATCGGCTGAGCCGTCCCCGAATGGTCCCGGCAATCGGTGCGCGCCGGTTTACAACGATGTAGGACTGGTCCACCATGGACGCATGAGCACGCTCGACGGCACCGTCGCCGCACCCAACAGCACTCCAGCGCCCGTCCTCCCGCTCGCCTCTCGGCAGGACGGCACGTACCCCCGCCCGCAGATGCTCCGCGAACAGTGGGCCGACCTCGACGGGACGTGGTCGTTCCGGAACGACGGCGACGACACCGCGTGGCGTGCTGGTTTCCCGGACGCCAGGGACATCGTCGTCCCGTTCCCGCCGGAGTCCGTCGCGTCCGGCATCGACGAGCCGGGCTTCCACCCGGTGGTCTGGTACTCCCGCACGATCACCCGGTCCGACCTCGAGGCCGCCGGGTACGGCACGAGCAGCCCGCGACTCCTGCTGCACTTCGGTGCCGTCGACTACCGCGCCTCGGTCTGGATCGACGGCGCGTTCATCGGGTCCCACGAGGGCGGCCACACGCCGTTCGGCTTCGACGTGACGGATGTCCTCACCGGGGACACCGACGCCGCGCACACCCTGGTCGTCCGTGCCGAGGACGACCCGCACGACCTCACCCAGCCCCGCGGCAAGCAGGACTGGCACGAGGACCCGCACGCCATCTGGTACCGCCGGACCACCGGGATCTGGCAGACCGTCTGGCTCGAAGCCGTGCCGACCGCGTCGATCGAGTCCCTGCGCTGGACGAACGTCGACCACGAGACCGTCCGTCTGACCGTCCGGGTCGCCGGCGTCCGGGCCGGCGGCGACCGCATCCGCGTCGAGGCCTGGTGGGACGAGCGGGACGAGCACCTCGCGACGATCGAGGCGACGCTCGGCGACACCGCGGACGAGTTCGACGTGGTCGTACCGATCGCGCGGCAGTCCAACGGGCAGGCCGAAGACGAACTGCACTGGACGCCGGAGACGCCCCGGCTGGTCGACGCCACGGTGACGCTGCTCGATCGCGCCGGCACCACGGTGGACACGGTGGCGAGCTACTTCGGCCTGCGGACGGTCGGCGTCGACGGCGGCGTGTTCGTGCTCAACGGCCGGAGCTACGACGTCCGCAGCGTCCTGAACCAGGGCTACTGGCCGGACTCGCACATCGCCGCCCCGTCGCGAGCGGCCCTCCGCCGGGAGGTCGAGCTGATCAAGGAACTCGGCTTCAACGCCGCGCGCAACCACCAGAAGATCGAGGACCCGCGGTTCCTGTTCTGGGCGGACCGCCTCGGTCTGCTCGTGTGGGGCGAGGCACCCGGCGCGTACGCGTTCTCGCCGCGCGCCGTGCAGCGACTGATGCGGGAGTGGATGGACGCCGTCGAACGCGATGCGTCACACCCGTCGATCGTGACCTGGGTGCCGGCCAACGAGAGCTGGGGCGTCCAGCACATCACCACCGACCCGGCGCAGCAGGCCTACGCCAGGTCGCTCGCCGACGTCACACGGGCACTCGACCCGACACGTCCGGTCATCTCGAACGACGGCTGGGAGCACACCAACTCCGACATCATCACCATCCACGACTACGACGGGAACGGCGAGAGCCTCGCGCGCCGGTACGCGGACGGCGCCGCACGCACGGAGCTGTTCCACGGGATGGGTCCTGCGGACCGCTGGGTGCTCGTCGGCGGCGCCGAGGACCACGGTCAGCCGGTGATGCTGACCGAGTTCGGCGGCGTGAACTACCAGCCGGGTGCGCAGCGCGAGGACGGGTGGGGCTACACCTCGGCCTCGGACGGCGAGGACTGGATCGTCCGCATCACCGCGCTGTACGACGCGGTCCGCGCGAGCTCGTTCCTGGCCGGCTCTTGCTACACGCAGCTGACCGACACGATGCAGGAGACGAACGGGCTCTTGAACGCCGACCGCACCCCGAAGGTGCCGATCGAGCAGATCCGGCGAGCGGTGACGGGGCGCTAGCCGAGTTCTCCACAGTCACCGGTCTGCGGTCCCGGCCGCGGTGTCGGGTCTGGGAGGATCGCCTCCGTGACCAACGTGGCGGAAGCGAGCCGGGCCTCCCGGCCGGTGCTGCGGTCCCTGCTGTCCGGGCCGAGCAGCGCGTGGAGCGCGCCGCTCGTGATCTGGGCGGGGTCCCGGATCGTGAGCACGCTGCTGCTCGCGACGATGTACGTCGTCGCGACGGCGAGCGGGTGGGACTTCGCCTCGTACCGGAAGGACCCGTCGTTCTTCACGTTCTCCGGATCGTGGGACGCGTCGTTCTACCGGACCATCGCGGAGCACGGGTACCCGTCGACGCTGCCGACGGACGGCGACGGGCACGTGCTCCCCAATCCGTGGGCGTTCCTGCCGGTGTTCCCCGCACTGGTGCGTGTCGTCATGTCCGTGACCGGTGGGTCGTTCTCGGTCGTGGGCGTGCTCGTCGCGACGGTCGCCGGCGCCGGGGCGTGCGTGCTGCTCTACCGTCTCGTCCTCGCCGTCGGGTGCGCGCACCGGGCGCGGTGGGCGACGGCATTGTTCGCGTTCGCACCGACCGGGTTCCTGTTGCAGGTGGCGTACGCCGAGACCACGTTCCTGGTGCTGCTCTTCGGCGGGCTGCTCGCACTCGTGCACCGGCGCTACTGGCTGGTCGCGGCGCTCGGGACGGTCGCCGCGTTCACGAAGCCCGGCGTCCTGGCCCTCGCCGTCGCGCTCGCCGTGCACCTCGTCGTCCGCTGGGTGGGGTTCGTCCGTCGGCGTGAACCGTTCCTGTGGCGGGACCGGATCGCGATCGTCGTCGCGGGGCTCGTCGTCGCGGTGGCGGGGCTCGCGTGGCCGGTGATCGCGAGCGCGGTCACCGGCCGGCCGGACGCGTACCTCGACACCGAGTTGTCGTGGTGGGTCGGGTTCGTGGGACGCCAGCACTTCGCGCCGCTGACCCCGTGGTTCGTGATGGCGGGGCGGTGGCTCGGGCCGATCGGCATCGTGCTCGTCGTGCTCGTCCTCGTGGGTACGGTCTGGTTCTTCCGGCGACGCGACGTGCGCGCGCTCGGGCCGGAGCTGCTCGGGTTCACGGCCTCGTACGCGCTCTACCTCGTCGCGGTGTTCCTGCCCCAGCAGAGTCTGCCGCGGTTGCTCATGCCGATGGCGCCCCTGCTCGGGTCGGACGTGTTCGTCCGGACGCGGCGGCGGGCGCTGACGTGGCTGGTCGTCGGCGTGTGCCTGCAGCCGGTCGCGATCGTGCTGCTCTGGTTCCTCGGGTACCCGTAACGCCGGCGGCGGCCCGTGGTGCGGATCGCATTCGCACAACCGAAAGCACGCGGCACCACGGCATCTCGCGGCGCGAGGTGACTTCGGTTGTGCGAACCGCCCGTCTGCGAACCGCCCGGCGGCGGACCGCCCCGCCCGAGCCACCCGCCCGACCCGCCAGCGTCAGGCGTCGAACGTGTGGAACCAGGCCGTGCCGCCGGGGTGCTGCACCGTGATCATCTCGTCGAGGTCGCGGTACGGGCCGTCCTGGTTGTGGCTCGCCGACTTGATGCGGATCGTGCCGTCCGGCTCCGTGAAGACCTCGGACACGATCGTCGTGTGGTCCGGGGAGTCGTTGTGGTTCCAGTCGAAGAACACGATGTCCCCGACCTTGACCTTGTCGCGCTCGTCGAGGGTCCGGCGCGTGAGCCCGAACGTCGCCGCGTTCGTCGACATCCACGGGTCCATCGCCGGGCAGTACGTCCACGTCGCGGAGTGCGCAGCGCCTCCGGAGCGGCTGTACCAGTCGTCCCGCTGCTCCCAGCCACGGGCGATCAACGTCTGGCTGACGTAGTTCGCGCAGTCGCCACCGATCGGGTTCATGGTGCCGTACTCGGCGAGGTTGTAGTCCTTCCAGTACCGCATCGCGTACTGGAGCTGCCGGTCCACCGCGGTCAGCGCGGCGTAGGCGAGCGACGTAGTGGCGAGCGCCTTCGAGGCGTCGGGCGCCGGCGACGCGGTCGGCGTGGGCGTGGCGGTCGACGAGTCCTGCGTGGCTCCAGACTGGCCGTCGTTCGCGGCACTGCCGTTGCCGTCGGAGCTCTGGTTCGCCGAAGCGACGGGCGTCAGCTCCGAGTCGAACAGCGCGACGTCCGCGGATCCGGCCGTGTACATCGCCTGGTGCGGCGCCGTGAACGTCACCTTCGTCACGGTGGCCTGCACGTCGCGGGCGACGATGCCGCCCACGGTGACACCGCGGACCGCAGCGAGACCGGTGCCGGTCACGGTCACCGTGACGCCACCGGCGAGGGGGACCTGCGCAGGCTCGAGTGCGGTCGCGGCGGGTGCGGCGGCCGGAGCACCGGACGCCGACGGGGACGACGACGGACGGGCCCCGCCGTCGGACGACTTCGAGCACGCGGCGACGGCGAACCCGACTCCGGCGACACCGGCGAGGGACAGGAGCGAGCGGCGCGTGAACGAGGAAGCCATGACGGGACCAGGCTACGTGATCCCGTCCGGGAACCGGCGGAGTTCAGCGACCGGTGATGTTCACCAGCCAGCTCACCCCGAATCGGTCGGTGAGCATCCCGAACTCGTCACCCCACGGCGCCTTGGTCAACGGTTCGATCACGGTGCCACCCTCGGAGAGCCCGGTGAAGAAACGGCGCATGTCCTCGGCGTCGTCGCCGGACAGGGACACCGAGATGCTGCTGCCCGACGTGTACTCCATGCTGTTCGGGGTGTCGGCGCCCATGATCAGGTACCCGTTCGGCGTCTCGAGCTGGCCGTGCATGATCTTGTCCGCCTCGGCCGGGTCCTCGGAGGCGTGCATCTCCCCGAACGTGCTGAGCGTCAGCTCACCGCCGAACACCGAGTGGTAGAACTCCATTGCGGCCCTGGCGGTGTCGCGGAAGCCGAGGTACGGGTTCAGTCGCGAGGTCATGATGGACTCCTTCGTCCGCCCGCGGCGGGCGTCGCGGCGCGCACGGTCATCGTCGCACCGGCCACACCACCCCGCAACGATGGTTCCGCCCCGGCACCATCCACGCCAGACTGATGCCATGCCCGAGAGCCACGACTTCTTCGCGTCCACCTCCCCCGACCAGGTCCGCGCATCGGTGCGCGAGGCGTTGGCGTCCGAGGGCTACACCGTCGAGGACGGTGAGCAGGGGTCGCTCCGCGCCAGCCGCGGCAAGCTCGGGCTGACGCTGCTCATCGGCGGACTCGCGAACGACCGGACGTTCCACACGACGCTCGCGGTGCAGATCATGGTGACGCAGGACGGGCAGACCGTCGCGCGCCTGCTGCGCGGCTCGGGCAAGTCGGCGCTGAAGGGCGGCGCGATCGGTGTCTCGCGCGGAAACCGGGCGTTCGAGCAGGCAGCGAACGCGATCCACGGACGGCTCGCCGCCACGGGCGCGCTGACGGCCAGCGTCCCGAGCTGAGTCACGTCCTTGACGTGCGCCTCAGCACGTCAACTGCAGGACCAGTCGCGGTCGATCTCGACGTTGCCGTACGGTGTGACGTACTGCGTCATCAGGATCGGCCCACCCGCGATCGGCGTCGCGCTGCACGCGGCCTGCGCCTGGGCGAGCGTGCCGTCGCCGATGGCAACCCAGCTCGGCAGCGGGCGGATCGTGCTCGTCGCGGGGACGGTGCCCATGATCTGACCGAACTGGAAGCCGGTCGAGTAGATCCCGAGCTCGCCGATGCCCTTGTCCGAGTAGGCCGCGATCATGCCTTCGAGCGTGGCGCGGTTCTGCGTGACGTCCGTCTGGTGCGAGAGCCCGGTCTCGACGTCGAGCCACCAACGGTACTGCCCGGGATCGCTCAGCTTCGTGAAGCCCACGTTCGCGGCGGCGCGACCGTAGCCGTACACGTAGGAGCACGCCCGGGTCGTCCGCGGGGTGCCGTCGGTGGCGGGCGTGCAGACGCCGTACGGGCTCCCCGTGACCGTCGACCCGGCGAACGAATTCGACGTCGGCCAGCTCACGCCAGGGGCAGCTCCGGGGTTCTGGACGAGGGCGTAGAGCTGCGTGTCGTCCTGTGCGGTTCCCCCGGCCGAGTTCGCTGCCCAGCCGAGCTGCGTGCTGAAGCATGGGTTCGGCTGGTTGCCGAGCTCGCCGTTGACCCCGACGATCCCGAAGGACTGGTCGGTGGGGATCGTCTTGCCGCACTGCGGCCAGGAGACGTCGATGCCGGTTCCCGAGCCGGTCGACCCGTCGACGAAGTACCCGACGACGTCGACGTAGACCGTCGCGGTCCCCGCGGAGACCTTCGCCTGGACCTGCCCGGCCGCGGCAAGGGGAGCGATGAGCGCGTTGCCGATCGTCTGCCCAGGGGCGTAGATCTGCGTCGGCACGCTCGATCCCAGGCCCGCACCGGTCACACGGAGGAACCCGTTGTTGGTGCCACCGCCCACCTTGGCGTTGATGACCGCGGCGGTCGCGTTGCGCGGGACACCGGCCGTGCCGGCGACCGTGATCGTCCGCGCGGTCGTGGTCGCCGGGACGGTCGCCGCGCGCACCGGGTCCGCCGGGACGAAGACCGATCCGGTCGACACCGGTGCGTAGTAGCCGACGACGTCGGCGAGCACGGCCGCGCTCCCCGCGGACACCAGCATCTGGACCGCTCCGTCCGACAACGCGACCGTTGTCGTGTTCGCAACGGTGACACCGGCTCGGTAGGTGAGCGTCACGACACCGGCGGAGTCACCGGACGGCGTGATGCGGAGCGTGCCGCTCGCCGCCGGCTTGGTGACGTCACTCTGGAGGACCACCGCCGTCGCATTCGCCGGGACACCTGCCGTCCCCGCGATCTGGACGCGCTGCGGCGCCGTGGTGGCCGTCGACTTGATCACGTTCGTCGGTGGCAGGGGCGTGTAGGTCGACCCCGATGCACTCGTGCCGTACCAGCCGGCGACGTCGAGGGCGACCTTGCCCGAGCCGGCCGACAGCCGGACCTTGGCCTTGCCGTTCGTCAGTCCGACGGTCGTGGTGCCGGAGATCTGCTGCCCGGTCGAGAAGTTCTGCACCGACGGACTCGCCGTGCTGCCGGCGGGCGCGATGCTGATGTACCCGTTCGCGGTCGGAGCGGTGACGGTGGCCGTGAGCACGACGGCGGCCGCGTCGGTCGGTATCGCGTCGGCACCGCCGAGCGTCACCGTGGTAGCGGTCGTGCCGACCGTTCCGCTCCACGCACGGACCGGAGCAACGGGGGTGAAGCGTCCGGTGGTGGGGGTCGCCGCCGTAGCAGCGGTCACCGGGCCGGCGAGGACCAGACCCACGACGACGGCGAGCGTCGTTCCCAGAGCGACGACGGTGGACCTGAGACGCATGCGTACCCCTCTTCTGCGAGCGACCCGGTGGGCGCACCGGGAGTCTAGGGGGAAGGAGTTCCCGAGCACACCATCGACGTCGCGCGTGGAGCGGAGGACACACGCCGAGCCTCCCCGACGTGACCCACGTGACGGACGGGAGGCTCGTGGCGGTGTCGCCACGAGCCTCCCGTCCGTCACGATCCAGTCTCGAGCCGATCTCGATTCCGCAACCACGTCCCGCCGCCCGCCCGCGATCCGTCAGGATCGGCACATGGGGAACCTCCGATCCGTCCGCCCGTCCGTCCTCGGTGCAGCGCTGCTGGCGTGCGCAGCGCTCACCCTCGCCGGGTGCTCGTCCGCCGACACCGCTGCTGCCGACCGGACGCCGTCACCCACGTCAACGCCCGCGACGCCGACCGCCGCCGCCGACCCGGACCCCGTCGTCATGGACGAGGACCAGAGCGCCCCGGCCGTCTGCGGCCAGCTCAGCGCACTCTCGACGGTGACGCTCAACGCACGGGTCGGGCTCGAGCAGGGCGACCTGACCCAAGCCGAGCTCGAGGCCTTGCTCGCAGCCGCACGGTTCGGCTACGAGCACCTGTCGAGCACGGACACGCGCCTGTCGAACGCCATCGCGTACACGCAGCGGTACCTCGAGGAACACCCGGCCCCGGCGTCCGGACCGGCGCTCGACGACTCCCCGGAATGGGACCTCGCGATGCGGTCGCTCAACACCGCGTGCCAGGAGTCCGGGTCCTCGGTCGTGTCGACCGCACAGTACGGCGGCTGACCGGCCGACAACACAACAGGCCCGGATCCTGATGGATCCGGGCCTGTTGTCTTTCGGTGACTTGGTGGAGCTAAGGGGATTCGAACCCCTGACCTTCTCATTGCGAACGAGACGCGCTACCAACTGCGCCATAGCCCCAAGTGCTCGACCACACTAGCACCCGCCAGGCCCGCACCGAAATCGATCGGAGCCGTCCGGGCGTGCCGCGATCTCAGACCGCGCGGCGGCGACGCATGATCGCGTCGAGGTCGGCCTGCTGGTACGCGTCATCGCCGATGACGCCCATACCGGCCCACTTGCTGGGCTGTCCCGGCGCGGCCTGCGGGGCCGGCGCGGACCCCTCCGGCTGCGGCGCCGTCGGTGCGGCCCGCAGCCCGAGCCGCTCGGCGAGCCGACCCTGGTCGTGCGCCGACAACGAGGCGACCGCTTCCTCGACGTCCGGGCGCATCCGCGACACCGTCGCGAGCGACGGGTCGGCGTCCCCGGCCCGGATCGCCGCGGCCTCGGCGTCCGCTTCGGCCTTGGCTTCGGCGACGCGCTCCTTGAGCCGCGCGGCGAGCTCCGCCGACGACTCCGGCGACGCCACGGGCGCGGCCGGCCGCTCCACGTAGAGCGGCTTCGGCACACGGCCGGGCGTCCAGGTCCGCTCCGTCGCCGGCGCCTCGGTCGGCCGTTCGCTCGTGAGCGGCGGGGCAGGGTCGGCCCAGGCCGTCGTCGGACGGGAGGCACGGGTCGCGCTGGCAGGAGCCGCTGCGGCCCGCGCCTTCCGCGCCTGGGCGACCTGGTGTAGCTGGGCGAGGACGGCTGCGGACCCGCCCGCGGCGACGATGCCGGCGACGGCGACGAGCCATGCGCCGGGTGCCGCGACGAGCACGACGAGCGCGACGACGAGGCCGAGCACGCCGAGGCCCGTCGCGCCGAGCCGCGAACGACGCATGCGCATCGCGGTCAGCGCGGGGACCGCCGAGGCCCGCTCGAGCGCCGGAGCCTGCTCCGCGAGTCGTCGGGTGATCTCACGCTGCCGTGCGGCTTCGTGCGCGCGGACGATCGCCGAACGCTTCGCCTCTTCGGACTTCGCGACCTTCTGCGCCTCGGCGAGGGACTTCGCGTTCATCTCGATGCGGACCTCGTCCGGGAGCTCGGCCGTCTGCGCGAGGATCCGGAGGGTCTGCTGCAGCCGGATCGCGTTCCGCTCGGTGGCGAGGTACTGGCGACGGGCTGCCCACGAGGGCATGAGGTAGACGAGCCACAGCACTGCGGCGACCAGCAGGACGATGCCGCCGCCCCATGACCCGATTCCCATGGGGAGAGGCTAGGGGCGGGGATACTTCGCACTCGTGATTGCGTCGCGTGTGTTGCGCGTGTCGTCGGGAGATTCGGGGTCCAGGGCCGCTTCAGGCGCGCGGGCCGGTGATGATCGGCATGGCGGCCTCGTCGCGCGCGGCGAGGGGCACGCTGCCGACACCCGGGGGCACCTGTCCGCGGACCCAGCGGTCGAGGATGCCCTCGCGCACCTCTTCCGCGACGAGCGCGAAGCAGAAGTGGTCGCGCCAGTCCCCGTTGATGTGGATGTACCGCCGGCGGAGTCCCTCGTACCGGAACCCGAGCTTCTCGACGACCCGGAGCGACGGCGCGTTCTCGGGACGGATGCAGATCTCGATGCGGTGGATGCCGACGGTGCGGAAGCAGTGGTCGGCGGCGAGTGCCACGGCGATCGGTGTGACGTTGTGGCCGGCGGCGTTCTCGACGACCCAGTAGCCGATGGAGGCGCTGGCGAGTGATCCGTACGTCACGCCGGAGACGTTGAGCTGGCCGACGAAGCGACCGTCGAGCTCCATCGCGAACGGCAGTCCGAGTCCCGCGCGGGCGTTGGCCTGGAGCGCGCGGATCGAGCCGCGGACGTCGGTGGACACGTGGCCGGACGGGTTCGTCGCCTCCCAGGTGCGGAGCCAGGAGCGGTTCGTCGCGAGCGCTGCGTCGAGGTCGCGGGTGTCTCGGAGCCGGAGGGGACGGATGGTGACCCGCCCGTGGGACAGGGTCGGGATCGTCGTCATCGCTCAGGTTCCTCCGGTGCCCCGGGGAAGCTCCGGAGCGGGGTGTCCCGCACGGGTCCGGCGGTACCGGACCCGTGCGGGATGGGTCGACTCATTCGCCCGCGTTGAACTCCTTCAGCCACGACTTGAGGTCGGGGCCGAGGTCATCGCGGTCCGAGGCGAGCTGCACGATCGCCTTGATGTAGTCGAGTTTGTCACCCGTGTCGTACCGGCGTCCACGGAACACGACGCCGTACACGCCGCCGGTCCACTCCTCCGCGCTCGCCATCTTCATGAGCGCGTCGGTCAGCTGGATCTCGCCGCCCTTGCCCGGCTCCTGCTTCTCGAGGACGTCGAAGACCTCGGGACGGATGACGTAGCGGCCGATGATGGCCAGGTTCGAGGGCGCCTCGCCCTGCGCCGGCTTCTCGACGAGGCCGGTGATCTTCACGACGTCGTCGGTGTCGGTTTCCTCGACCGTGGCGATGCCGTAGAGGTGGGTCTGCGACTCGGGGACCTCGAGGAGGGCCACGACGGTCGCGTTCTTCTCGCCCTGGACCTCGATCATGCGCTGGAGCAGCGGGTCGCGGGCGTCGATGATGTCGTCACCGAGGAGCACGGCGAACGGCTCGCGGCCGACGTGCATCTTGGCGCGGAGCACCGCGTGGCCGAGGCCGAGCGGGTCGCCCTGTCGGACGTAGTGCATGTCGGCGAGGTCCGTGGACTGGTTCACCTTCTGCAGCTTCTCGTGGTCACCCTTCTTCTTGAGGGTCTCCTCGAGCTCCGACACGTGGTCGAAGTGGTTCTCGAGCGCGTTCTTGTTGCGCCCGGTGATCATCAGCACGTCGGTGAGTCCTGCGCCGACGGCCTCTTCCACCACGTACTGGATGGCTGGCTTGTCGACGACGGGGAGCATCTCCTTCGGCATCGCCTTGGTCGCGGGGAGGAAGCGGGTGCCCAGCCCTGCCGCTGGGATCACCGCCTTGGAAATCTGGAAGCCCATGCCAATGACCGTATCGGATGCCCCCATTACGGGGACGTAAACGAAGAGAGGACACGGGATGAGGACACGATCAGTCGGAAAGCCGCATCGACGCGATCGTTAGACTCCCTCGCATGATCCCCGATCTCGGCAACGAGAAGCGCGCGCTGCGGGCCGAGCTCCGCCAGCGCCGACGCACCAGGACCACGACCGAACGCGACGAGGACACGACGGCGCTCACCGAGACCCTGCAACGGTTCGCCGAGGAGCGTCAGGTCGAGTCGATCGCCCTCTACCTCTCGGCCTCGGACGAGCCGAACGTCCGACCGTTCCTGAACTGGGCGTTCGAGCGCGACATCCGCGTGCTGCTGCCCATCACCCGCGAGGACGGGTTGCTCGACTGGGCGGTCGGCGACGGGTCGAGCGAGACCGAGGGTATCTCCGGCATGCCCGAGGTCGTCGGCGAGGTGCTGTCCCCGCTCGCGATCAACGACGTCGACGCGATCCTCACCCCGGCCGCCGCGGTCGGACACGACGGCGTCCGGATGGGCTGGGGTCGCGGGTACTACGACAAGACCCTCGGGTCCATGGCGAAGCGTCCGCCCGTCTATGCTGTGATCTTCGACGCGGAGTACCTCGACGAGGTCCCGCGCGAACCCCACGACGAACCCGTGGACGGCATCATCACGCCGTCGCGCATCATCACGTTCCGGAGCTGACGTGCCCACCTACTCGTACCGCTGCACCGAGTGCGACACCGCGTTCGACATCAAGCAGTCGTTCTCCGACGCCACGCTCACCGAGTGCCCCACGTGCGGCGGTGTCCTGCGGAAGGTGTTCTCGCCGGTCGGCGTGACGTTCAACGGCGGCGGCTTCTACCGGACCGACTCCCGCCCGGCACCGAAGTCCGAGGGCTCGTCCAGCAGCACGCCCGCGAAGTCCGAGTCCGCGAAGCCCGCGCCGGCCGCCGCGCCCGCTGCACCCTCGAAGCCCGCAGCGTCCTGACGCCCGTCGCGCCTCCTCGCTAGGTTTGACTGGTCGCCGCCCGGCGGCCGTCCTCGACCCGGAAGGAGACCCGTGAAGGGCTTCAAGGAGTTCCTGCTCCGCGGAAACGTGATCGACCTGGCCGTCGCTGTGGTCATCGGTGCCGCGTTCACCGCGATCGTCACCGCCATCGTGAACGCGCTCATCAACCCCCTGATCGGCGCCGTGTTCAACGCGTCGAGCCTGGACAAGGCGCTCATCTGGAAGATCCCTACCGTGTCCGGTGGGCACGCGGAGATCCTCTTCGGTGCCATCATCGGCGCCGCGCTGAACTTCATCATCGTCGCGGCGGTCGTGTACTTCGCGCTCGTCCTGCCGGTGAACCACCTCAAGAAGGTGGCGTTCGAGCGGGTGAAGAACGACGAGGAGCAGACGCCGCAGGACGTCCCGCCGACCGACGTCGAGGTGCTGCTCGAGATCCGCGACCTGCTCCGGTCGCAGAACGGCGTCCCCACGAGCACGGGCAGCGGTGCGCACGTCGCACCCTCGACCGCGCCGGAGGGCCCCGGCATCGGCGGCACGACGAAGCTCTAGCGGGGCGCAGCGCGCTCGCGGCGCGGATCGGCGCCGCACCCGGCGAAACCCGTTCGCACCACGGAAGTCCGTGGTGCGAACGGGTTTTCGTTGTGCGGGTGGGGAACGTGCCAGCGGAGCGTACGCGTTGCGGAGCGTCAGCGCCGGCCGATGAGGCCCCGTCGGCGGAAGACCACCAGGAGTGCGCCGCCGCCGAGCAGCAGGACCGCCAGCGCGGCAGCCGGCGCCAGGTCGGCTCCGGTGAACGCGAGTTCGGCAACGGGCGGCGCCGTGATCTCGACCGTCACGGTGCGTTCCTCCGAGGTGACGATGGTGGACGCCCCGGATCCGTCCGCGCCGGCAGCCGGAGGCGTGGCGCCTTCGGCGTGCAGCGTCCGCGTCAGGCTGCCGGTCGCGATGTCGGCCGCGGTCAGGACCTGGCGGGCAGAGCGGCACTCGGTCGATGCGCCGGGTTCGAGCACCTGCTGCTCACACCGGAAGTCCGACCCGGGCGACGACACGGTCCGGAGGTCGCGGAGGGTCAACGCACCCGTGTTCGTCACGGTGTTCCGCCACTCGACGGTGTCGCCTGGCGAGACGGTGACCGTCCCGTGCTCGCCGGCGCTGAGCACTCGATCGCCGGAGCGGACGACGGCATCGGCCGTGAACCGCAGCGAGGGCTCGGCGGGGAGCTCGATCGTGACGATCTGTTCGGCAGTCACCACCTCGGCACCGTCCGGGGTCCGAGCAGCGCCGTCGGCACGGAGTTCCACGGACCGCCGGTCCATGTCGTCCTGCGTCAGCGTGTGCTCGACGGTCTCGCACTCGACGGAAGCGCCAGGGGCGAGCGTGTCGCCGCACGACGCCGTCGAGCCCTCGAGCCCTCGGACGGTGACGTCGTGGAGGGTGACGTTGCCCGCGTTGGTCATCACCGGCCGCACCCGGATGAGGTCACCTGCTGCGAGCCGACCGTCCGCGCCGGTGTCGTAGGCCGCGGGGAGGTCCAGCGTCGCGTCCGCCGCCGCAGGGAGCACGACGGCGGTGTCCGCGGAGACCGGCACTCGGTTCCCTCCCGGGGCGTCGAGCGAACCGGCGACGGTCGCGGTGTAAGCGCCCGAGTCGATCTCCTCCTGCGACAGCAGGTGCTCGGTGGTGCAGTCGGTGCTCGCCCCGGGGGCCAGCGTGGCGTCGCATGCGATCTCGTCGGTGCTGTCCAGCAGGAGCCGGGTCAGCACGAGGGTGGTGTTCCCGCGGTTCTGGACGGTCGCCGTCAGCATGATCCGGTCGCCAGCCTGGGGGACCTCGTCGCTGCCGCTCGCCGTGACCGAGGCCGCGGCCGCTGCCGCCCGAGGCACCTCGACGGTCGCGCGCGCCCGGTCGAACGTCACGCGTTCCCCCTGCGGCGAAGCGGCACCACCGGTGACGGTCACCGTGACCGTCCCGGCGTCGATCATCTCCTGGGTCAGCACGAGTGTCGTCTCGCACTCGACGACGTCGCCGGGAGCGATCTCGGTCGGGCAGCGCAGTGCACTCCCGCCAGCGGCGGTGAGCGACACGTCGGACAGCGTCACGTTCCCGGTGTTGTGCACGGCGACCGCGGTGAGGACGGTGTCCCCCACGTCAGGGCGGCCGTCCGCTCCGGTGATCAGGGCGGCGTCGACGTCCACGTGGGCGGCCGCCGAGAACGGCAGCGCGACCGTGGTCTTCACGGGAGCCATCGTGATCGGTTCGCCCGACGCTGATCGCGCGGCTCCGGAGACCTCCACGGTGACGCGTCCGGCGTCGATGTGCTTCTGCGTCAGCGTCAGCGTCGTGGAACACTCGGCCGCCTCGCCGGGCGCGAGCGTCGACGGGCACGCCAGCGCGGTCCCGCGGTCGACCTCGAGGACGACGTCCGTCAGTGTCACGTTGCCCGTGTTCGTGACCTCGGCCGTCGTGACGACCGTGTCGCCGGGTTCGGCGCGTTCGTCGTCCTCGGTGTGCAGGACGGAGACCGATCCGAGGTCGACGGACGGAGCGATCTCGAGCTTCGTCGTCACCGGGGCCTCGACGCGGGGCGACGAGCCGTCGGCAGCCGCTGCGGTGAGGACGAACGAACGCTCGACGCCACCGGCATCGATGTCCGCCTGGCTCACCTCGTGCGAGGCGAGGACGCACTCCGTCGACTGCCCCGGGGCGAGCGATGCCGGCGCGCAGTCCGCGGCGACGCCGTCGACCTGCAGGCCCGAGAGCGTGACGGTTCCGTCGTTCGTGAACCGTGCAACGTACGCGATGGTGTCCCCGGCGCGCGGGACCTCGCCCGCTGCGACCACGGTGTCCTCGACCGTCCCGGTGAGGACGGCCAGTCTCGTGATCGACGTGTCCACCGCCCCGGTGCCGACGGACACCACGGTTCCGATCGCGGTCGAAGCAGTGACCGTGGCTCCGTTCCGGACCCGGCCGGCGTCGACCTCCGCCTGGGTGACGGGGTGCGGCGAGCGCGACATGCACGTCGCCGATGCCCCCACGGCGACGGGGAGACCGGTGCAGTCGATCCCCGTACCGAGCTCGTCGACCACCGTCACGGTCGTCAGGGGCGCGTTGCCCGTGTTCGTCACGGTCGCCGTGTAGACGAGGGACTTCCCGACGCCAGGCTCGTCACCGCTCTCCACCGCGGCGGTCATCGTCACCGCCGCGCGGGCTTCGTCGGTCTCGACGTCGACGATCGTCGGAGTCGTCCCGGGCACGTGCACGTTCGTCGCGTCGACGATGTTGGAGCCGTCGAAGGTCTTCGGGCCACCGGTCGTGAACTGCAGGTCGACCGACCACTCACACGACGTGTCGCCGCTCCCGACGGCGGCTCCGGCGACGATGATCTCGGTCGCTCCGGGTTCCGCCGTGATCGTGGCACCACAACCGGCGGCGAGCTTCGGGTCGTCGGCGACGACGACGCCCTCCGGCAGTCGGTAGGTGTAGCCGACGTCCTCTACCCGGCCGTTCCCGGGGCCGTTCGCGATGGTCGAGGTCATCGTGGCCAGGCCGCCCTGATGCACGTCGGACACGGAGACGTTCGGCTGCACGCACGCCTGGGGGACACTCGGCGGGACGAACCAGAAGCCGGCGCCGCTCTTCGGTTTGTAGGTCATCTCGATGCGCTGGACCGGACGGTCCGAGTCGAACGCGAAGAACACCGACGCGCTCGAGTCGCTGATCGCTGCGGAGCGGACGTTCGTGTAGGTGTTCTCCCCGTCGACGGCGACCACGTCCCCGTCCACGACGTAGGCGGTGTTCCCGGCGTGCACCTGGTCCGGTGCGAGTTCGGGGATCGTCGTGGGCGAGTCCAGCACGGTGTTCGTCAGCGGGATGGCGGTCCCTCCGGTGCGCTCGGCGAACGCGTCGAGCGTCATGCTCTCCCCGTTGTAGTCGAGATCCGTCACGGCGGTCCGCATCCCGAACACCGGCTTCTCGTAGGTGATGGTCACGCGGTACTCGCCAGCCCCCGAAGCGTCGAGCGCCCAGGCGGGGACGCGGCCTGCACCGAAGGCGCCATCGGACGACGCCCACGGAACGCCCTGGCCGGCGTCGGTCGAGTCCGTGCCGTAGCGGACCGACTCCTTGCCGTCCGGGGAGGAGACGGTGACGGTGTAGCCGATCGTGGACGGGTTCGACCCCTGTCCCGCGGGACTCGACGGGCTCCCGGCCCGGTAGTCGAGGGCGTACGGCAGCGAGACGGTCGTCTCACCTCTGGCCGCTGATGCCAGCGAGGGCGTGAAGCCGGGCTCGCACACGGCTACACGCGCATCCGCCGTCGTCACGCTCGGCGCAGTCGGTTCATCACTACGCGCCAGGGAGACGGCCGCACCGGCGAAGACGGATGTGGCGACGAGGGTCACGCCGATCCCGGCGCCGACGACCGGCCGGGTGAGGGCACGGCGGAAGGGGAGATGCATGCCGAAATACTACATGACATGTCGTATTTCAGATGACGTAGTACTCGCGAGCTGCCCGCGGCGCGGATCGGCGCCGCACAACCGAAACCCGTTCGCACCACGGAAGTCCGTGGTGCGGACGGGTTTCCGTTGTGCGGGTGCGGAACGCACCAAGGGGCGCCCGCCCTCGCGGCCGCGGCCGCTACGCGACGCGCGTGCGCCCGGCGCGACGCTTCTGCACCATCGCCGCGAAGTACTGCGCACCCGCGAGGACGTGCCCCGCGGTGCCGAGCCACACGAACACGAGGGCCGTGATCCGGATCCAGGAGTGCTCGGACGCCCACGACGTCTCCGAGAACAGCAGCACGGGCAGCCCGACGAAGAGCAGGGCGGAGCGGATCTTCCCGGTCCACGACACCTTGAGGTCGGGGTCCCCCTTGAACCACACGCTCGACAGCACGGCGAGCAGGGCGTCGACCACGACGATGATCACGACGACGATCCACGGCAGCAGCCCGACGAGCACCAGGGAGAGCACGACGGCGATGATCGCGAGCCGGTCGGCCACGGGGTCGAGCGCGGTGCCGAGCTTGGAGCCCTGGTCGAACTTCCGCGCGATGAAGCCGTCCGCCCAGTCCGAGACGCCGAGGACGACGAGCGAGACCAGCGCCCAGCCGGGGTGCCCCTGGACGACCAGGATCACGAACACCGGGATGAGCAGGAACCGGACCAGCGTGATGAGGTTCGGCCAGGTCTGCCAGTCGGGGCGCTCGCGCACTGCGGGGTCGGTCATCAGCTGCTCTCGTCGGGGGCCGGGCCTCCAGCGTACCTACCCCCAGTGGGGAGGGCGGTCGCCGAGCAGCCGGGCGTCGTTCTCGCCGCGGTCGTGCCGGGGCGGCTCCGGGGCCGGGGACGGGTCGGAGCCCGGCACCGGCTGGGTGGTGACGCGCCTGCTGCGCCGCACCGAGCCTCCCGTCCGCTCCGGGGCCGGGTTCGGACCGACGGGAGGCTCGGGTGCGGCCGCGTCGTCGGCTCGCGACCACGTGCCCACCAGGTGGTCCGTGCCGGGCGTGACCGGACCGGCGGGCCGGGAGGCCCTCCTGCCCCGCGCCCGCTCGCTCACCGGCGTGCGGGGACCGGTGGGATGCTGATCTCCTGCGTTGCCCCACGGTCGACACCGAGGACGGCCGCGACCGTGTTCGCGACCCGGTCCGGGTCGGAGAACAGCTGGAAGGCGTGCACGCGCACGTAGTGCCAGCCGAGTCGACGGAGGACCTCAGGACGGAGCCGCAGCGACTCACGGAGCGAGCCCTGCTGGAGCGTCGCGTCGGTCTCGATCGTGACGCAGACGCCACCGTGCGCGGCCACCAGGCCGAGCTTGCCGCGGTGCCCGAGCGCGACGGGGATGCCGCGCATCTCGAGCCGGCGCGCCAGGTCGACGAGCAGCGGGTCGGAGTCGTCGGGGACGTACTCGGCGGTGGTGCGGGCGCGGACCTCGGCGAGGATCTCGGCCAGCGCGACGGTGCCGTGGCCCATGCGCTCCGCCTCGATGTCGGACGGCTGGAAGCACGTGACGATGACCATCGAGCGACGCGCACGGGTCATCGCGACCGCGAGGAGCCGCTCGCCACCCGGCTTGCCGAGCGGACCGAAGTCGCGCAGGACCCGGCCGTGCGGGGTGCGGCCGTAGCCGATCGAGAACACGACGCGGTCGCGGCTCTGCGCCACCGACTGCTCGAGCGTGGCCACGATGAACGGCTCCGCGCGGTCGCCGATGACGAACTCGGTGAGGTCCTTGTGCCCCTGTGCCGCGGTGAGCACGGCCTGCTCGACACGCACGGCGTGCTTCGCCGATGCCGTGATCACCATGAGCGACTCGGTGGGACGCGTCCGGGCGTGGTCGATGACGAGCCGGACCACGCGGTCCACCTCGGCGTCGACGCTCTCCACCGCGCCGGACTCGGGGTCTGGAACGGCCTTGCCGTCGCTCACGTAGTCGAGTGCGATCGAGCCGTGGCCGAGGAAGGAGCCGGCCCACGGCAGCGACTCGATCCGGCCACCGTAGAAGCGACGGTTCACGAGCTCGGCGAGGTCCTCGCCGCCTGCTCGGTACGACGTCGTGAGCGACAGGGTCGGCAGCAGGGTCGAGAGCTTCGCGAGTGCGGAGTCGGCATGCAGGGCGTCGAGGGTCTCCTCGTCCACCTGCAGCGCACGGTGCGTCGGGTCGACGGCGATCCGGAACGGCGACGGCGTCTGCGTCACCGGGTCGCCGAACACGACGGTCTGGCGGGCACGGCGGACGGCGTCGACGGTCTCCGCGATGGTGACGGCACCGGCGTCGACGAGGATCACCGTGTCGAACGGCATCGTGTCGGCGATCTGCGGGACCTCGTACGGGGACGCCAGCCACACCGGCGCGATCGAGCGGGACAGGTGCGGCGCGGAGTCCTGCAGGAGTCGCGAGGTGATCGCGCCCGCCTTCAGCTGGGACTTCAGCGCCGCCGCCTCTTCCGGCCAGTCGACGAGGCCGACCTTCCAGTTCTCGGCGAGCTGCCACGCGAGCCCCTGCGAGACACCGGCGGCGTGCGCGTCGTCGACGAGACGGAAGTCGGCCTCGACCCGGTCGAGCATGTCGGTGTTCGCGCCGAGCAGTGCCCGGTCGGACTCGAGCATCGTCTCGAGCGCCGACTGCCACCAGGCGAGTTCGAGCTCGGCCGGCACCTGGGTGTCCGGGACGTGCCGGTTCGCGAGGTCGGTGATGAGCGGCTCGAGCTGCAGGTCGCGGAGGGTCTGCATGAGCTCGGTGCGCTCCTGCAGGTTGTGCAGGACGTCGGAGTCCGCCGCGAGCGTGCCGATGTACGGCACGAGGTCCTCGACGGGCATGTTCGCGAGCTGCTCGTCACGGCTGGTGCGACCGAGCGGCTCGTCGAGGCGCGCGAGGTCCTCGACCACGTTGGAGAACAGCACCTGCACGTCCGCGATGCCGGTGGGGACCTCGGGGTTCACGCCGGCGGCGACGTAGCGCTGCCAGAGCACGCGCTGCTGCTGCACGCGGGAGAGCGCTTCGTGCAGGTCGGACACGTGCACACCCGGTCGGACGTACTCGCGCGCCAGCTTCTTCAGCCGGCGGCGGTTGGTGCTCGACATCGGGGCGCCCTCGCCGCGGGGCGCGGTGGCGGCCACGAGCTCCGACACCGAGCGGTCGAACACCACCGGCAGGAAGCGGTCGAGGGTGTCGCGGATCTCGGTGAGCAGGCGCAGGTAGATCCCGAGCTCGTTCACCGTCGTGAACTGCCGCATCCGGGTGGACGCGATGAGTTCGTGCGCCCGCTGGAGCAGCGTCGGCAGGGCGCCGTCGTGCAGGTCCTTCGCGATCTTGTGCGCGCGCTGGGCACCGTCGCTCGACGAGAACTTCGCGCCGTACCAGGGCGAGTCGTCCGGGCCGTAGCGGAACTCCCCGAGGTTCGCGGCGCTGACCATCGTCTCGGCGACGCGGGAGCGCCCCTGGACCATGGCGGCGACGGACTGCTTCGAGAGCCGTGCCGTCGTCGACGGCGGGACGGGCAGGAGCGACAGGCGCGAGAGCTCGACCAGGCAGTCGAGGACGCTGACGCCGAAGTCGCGGTCGGTGCGGGACAGGGCGCCGCGGTAGTCCTTCAGGACCTTGCGGAGGCGGACCAGGGCGTCGTCGACCTCGCGGAGGCTCGGACGGGTCGCCTTCTCGTTGCGCGCGATGGCCCGGACGACGTCGCGGCGGAGCGTCGACGGCGTCACGGCGACACCGGGGAGCTGCACCTCGGCGAAGCGCGCGGCGATCCCACGCAGGGTCGCGCGACGGGGGCTCACGACGAGGACGCGCTTGTTCGCGGCGACGAGGCCACCGAGCGCGTTCACGATGGTCTGCGTCCCCCCGGTACCCGGGAGGGTCTTCACGACGATCGAGTTGCCGGCCGTGATCTGCGCGATCACGTTCTCCTGCTCGTCGTCGGCGTCGAGCAGGAGCGTGTCGGTGTCGGGGCTGCGCTCGTCCGACGGGGTCTGCTCGACCGGACGGTAGGACTGCTCGACCTGCCACTTGGCGCTGGGGTTGCCGGCGAGGGCGTCGAGCACCGGGTGCGACAGGTCCTTCGTGTCCTCGACCAGGCCGGTGGCGACCTCAGCGAAGGTCGACACGACGAGCCGGGCGTGCACGGAGAAGCCAGGGATGTGTGCGGTCAGCCCGCGGAGGCGGTCGATCACCGGGTTCGGGGTGAACGAGCCGTCCTGCTGTGCGAGCGCGACGAACGCCTGCGCGTCGAGCGTGACGCCGAACTGCTCACGGAGCGCATCGGCGAGGGCCGGGTTGAGGACGGGCTCCCCGAGCAGGCGGACCTCGAAGTCACGGCCGTGACGACGGATCGCGAGCGGACGGAGGAGCACCGGGCCGCGGTACTGCTCGTCGCCGTGCTTCCAGTCGGCCATGCCGATGCCGAGGTTCACGGCGTCGATGCCGCGCACGGTGGCGAGCTCGGTGCCCTTCGCCTCGACGTGTCCGGCAGCGATGCGCGCCGCACGGAGGGCGACCTCGTCGCGGATCAGGCTGGAGAGGAGGGTGGTCTTGCCGGTGATGAACTGCGCGAGTCCGCCGGGGTGCGTCGTGGAGAGCTCGATGCGCGCACGCGGGTGGTCCGCGAAGTGCACGAGCGGGCTGGTGCCGCCGACGCCGGCGAGCTGCGAGCGCCAGGCGTCCCAGACCGGCTCGGCCGCGTTCGTCGCCGTGAGCCGCGGGTCACCGAGGCTGATCGCGTGCGGGCTCGTCATCTGGAGCTCGGGTCGGAGCGAGCGGTCGAGGTCGTCGTCGTTCGGGTCGGTGGTGGCGTCCGCGGTGCTCGTGGTCTCGTCCTGCCCGTGCTGCTGCTGCTGGTCGTCGTGCTGCTCGTCGCCCCCGACGGTCTGGTCGCCCCCGACGTGCTGGTCGCCCCCGACGTGCTGGTCGCCCCCGGACGCGCGCGTGTCCTCGGCGGAGACGTCGTCGTTCACGTCGTCCTCGCCGCCGGTCACTCTGTCCGCGCGCCACACAACGCCCACTGTAGGCGGAAGGATCCCGCGTCTCTGGCAATGAACCGAGGTTTCGGGCAGATCGGGCGACCGGCGGGCGATCCGCGAGGGCGGTGTGTGGTACCAACGTGGCATGGCCATCGACGACCGCACCGCCCCGCCCACTGCCGCTCCGTCGCGGCGTCGAACGGTCCCCGCCGAGATCTCGCGCTCGTGGCTCCTCGTCGCCGGGACCGCGTCCGACCGCTTCGAGTCCGCCACCCGGTCCCGCGCGGACCAGGTGATCCTCGACATCGAGGACGCCGTCGACCCCGCCGCGAAGCCCGCCGCACGGTCCACCGTGGCCGAGTGGCTGACCGGTGGCGGCGACGCCTGGGTGCGGATCAACGACGTCACGACCGACTTCTGGGCCGACGACGTCGAGGAGCTCCGCGGGCTGCCCGGTCTGCAGGGCGTGATGCTCGCGAAGACCGAGAGCCCCGCGCAGGTCACCGACACCTGGCACCGTCTCGGTGGACAGACGCCGGTGATCGCCCTCGTCGAGTCCGCCCTCGGCATCGAGGAGGCGACGTCGATCGCCCGGGCGCAGGGCGCGTTCCGGCTGGCCTTCGGCAGCGGCGACTACCGCCGCGACACCGGGACCTCGGCGGACACGCTCGCGATGGCGTACCCGCGGTCCCGGCTCGTCGTGGCGTCCCGCGTCGGCGACCTGCCCGGTCCGATCGACGGCCCCACGGTCGGCTCGTCGCACCCGATCCTCCGCGAGCAGTCGCAGGTCGCGGTGTCCCTCGGGCTCACCGGCAAGCTGTGCCTCGACACCGAGCAGCTGCCGGTCATCAACGAGGTCATCTCCCCCACCCCGACGGACGTCGCCTGGGCGCAGGACTTCCTCGACGACTTCGAGGCGCGCGGGCGCGTCATCCGCGACGGCTCCGACCTGCCGCGACTCGGCCGTGCACAGAAGATCCAGCGACTCGCCGAGGCCTTCGGCGTCGAAGCACGATAGGGGTACCGCGATGACATGGTCAGCACCCGATCCCACACCGGGCCGCCCGACGCCCACCGAGTGGCAGCAGGGCGCGACGACCCTGTTCCCGCCCGGGAAGATCGCCGACCGGATCACCACGATCCTGCTCCTGGTGTTCGGCGCGCTCATGACGATCGTCGCCGCGATCGTGGGGCTGATCGCGACGATCTCCGCGACGGCGGCGTGCGACGCCGCCACGGGGTGCTCCCCCGGCGGGTACTTCGGTGGCGCGGCGCTCGCGGTCGGCGGCGCGTTCGTGATCGGCGTCGCGACGGTGGTGCTCGCGATCGGTGCCTGGATCCGACGCCGGACGTCGTGGTGGATCGCGGCGGTCGGCTTCGTGCTCGCGGTGGCGTGCATCACGTGGGGCGGCGTCGTGTTCGCGGGCGCCGCGGACGACACGCCCTCGTCGACGGGACCGATCAGCAGCGGCGTGTGACGGCCTTCCCCTAGATTCGTCGGGATGGGGGTTCGGCGCAGACCACAGCACCCGTGGCGTGCACGGGCACGACGACGGGTCGGTCTGCTCGCCGTCACCACCGCCGTGGTGGCGTTCGCCGCTGCCACCGCCGTGCTGGTCCTGGTGATCGGACCGGCCGCCGCACGGGACCGCTCCGCAGCGATCACGGATCCTGCTGCAGCGCGCGCAGCGGTCGGTGTGGCGGTCGCACTGGACGGCCTCGCGGTCGCCGTGCTGGGGGTCCTCGCCCTGGTCGCCCTCGTCGTGGTCGCCACACGGCTCGACCTGGTGCGGTCGGCGGAGGACGCCCTCCTCACCGCGCGCGGCGCGACCCGCGGCCAGCTCGCACGCTGGGGTGCGGCGGAGGGGATCGTCACGGCCGCGGTCGGGTCGGCCGTCGGCACGGCCGTTGCCGTCGCCGTGTCACTGCCGACCGGACCGTCGACCGGCTCCATCTCGTCGGCCGTCACGGCCACCGTCTGCGCTGCCGTCCTGGTCGGCACGATCGTCCCCGCCGCGGTCGTCGGACGGCGCCGTCGGTCGACCACCGGGATCGTCGGGCAGGTCGTCGCGGCGGGCGTGCTCGTCGCCGCCGCGGTGTTCGCGACGTGGCGGCTCTTCACCGCTGGCGTCCCGATCGACGTCGTCCGGCGCACTGTCACGGTCGACGTGGTCGCCGCCGCGGCACCCGTCGTCTGGATCGTCGCCGGGGCGTCGGTCGTCGTGCTCCTCGGGGGCGTGGCCGCGCGGGTCGTCGCCCGGTCGGCCACGGGATGGCGCGGGCTGCTGCCGGCGCTCACCGCCCGCCGGACCGCGCGCACGTGGGCGTCCTCGGCGCCCGCGGTCCTCGTCGTCTCGATCGTGGCCGCCACCGGGGTGTTCGTCGCGGGATTCGCGGCGACCGTCGCCGAGGTGGACGACGACACCGCCCGCGCCGTCGTCGGTCCGGACGTGCGGGTGCGGTTGGACGGGGACGCGGTCGTCGGCGAGCGCTCGCCCCTCCAGCGCATCCGCCTCCATCGGCCGGCCTCCGGCAGCATCACCCCGGTGTGGACCGACACCGTCGGCGTGGGGTCCGTGGACGTGCCGATCGTCGCGACGTCGGCAGCACGTGCCGCCGCACTCCTCCCGGGCACCGGAGCGGATCGACTCGGCCCCGCGCACCGGTCAGGGGTGCCGCTGGTCCCGGGACGACGCTCGGTGTCGATCGACGTACGGACCACCGTGGCGACGTTCGACGACGTGCAGCGGCCGGACGCGGTGGGCTCGGTGCGGTTCGCCGCCTGGGTCGTGGACGACGACGGGGTCCCCGCGCTGGTCACCCTCACCAGCTCCGCCGACGGCACCGGCGCGGTCGCGGTCGGTGGCGCTGCTCGGCTGACGGGGACCCTGCCGTCCTCCGGGTCCGGCTGGCGTCTGCTCGCCGTCGAGCCGACCCTGACGTTCGCGTCCCGGCCCGCCGAAACCGACTCGACGTTCACCTCGTCGCGGCTCCGTGTCGCCGTCGGGGCCACCGTCGACGGCGCCGCCGGGCCCGTCTCGGGCGAGACCACCGCGGTCGACCTCGCTCCGCCCGCCAGGATCGTCCTCGGCCGGTCACCGGGCAACGGGCGCCTGCCCGTCGTCCTGACCAGCACCCTCGCGGACCGTCTCGGTGTCCGCATCGGATCGCACCTGGACGTCACGCCCGCGTCCACGGGAAGCCCTGTCGCGAGCACCGTCCGGGCGATCGTCGCGTCAGTGCCGGGGACGGGGAGTCGCAGCGCCGTCGTGACGGACCTGTCCACGCTCGTCGCGACGACGATCGACGGGGGTGCCGCGCCCGCGGGCTCGGCCGTGCCGCGCGTGGGCGAACGCTGGATCACGACCTCCGACCCGACGTCCGTCGTGGAGTCGCTCCGCACCGGTCTCCCCCGTGGTTCGACCGTGACATCCGGTGCGGCGGTCCGGTCCGGTCCCGTGGTCGCCACCGCGGTGGCCGGCCTCGCCACGACCGCTGCCCTCGGTGCGCTCCTCGTGCTCCTCGTGCTGGCGATCGTCGGCGCCGAGCCCGATCCGGCGCGACGGGTGCTCCGGGCGCTCGGAGTCCCGGCGAGGCGGTCGGCGGCCGCTCGCGGGCTCGGCTCCTCCCTCCCAGCGGTCCTCGGCGTGCTCGGCGGAACGGCGGCGGGCATCCTCGCGGTCGGCACGACCGTGGCTCCGTTCGCCGTCGCGGCGGTCCCGGCGGCGCGCGGGCTCGTCGACGCTGCTCCGGTCGCGGTGACCCCGGCGGCGTTCGTCGCGCCCGTCGTCCTGCTCGTGGTGACCGCGGTCGTCGCGACAGTGGTGGTCGTGAGCGGACGCCGGACGGAGGGCGACTCGTGAGCCGGTCGCGACGCGCCACGACCGGTGCGGCCGCGCGTCGGGTCGCCCGATCGCACCGCGGTCCCCTCGTCGCGATCGCCGCGGTGGTGTACCTCGCCACCGTCGCCGGGGCGGTCGTGCTCCCCGTGCTCGGTGGGCTGCAGACCGCCGGGGTCCAGCACGACCTGACCAGGGCGACGCCCGTCGAACGGGACCTGCAGGCCACCTTCGTCGTGGCAGAGCCGGGCTCCGCCCCCGCGGACGTCGCCGGCTCCGCCGCCACAGACCCGGTCACGTCCGGCGCACAGGCGGCCTTCGTCGGCATCGCTCCCGCGCTGGACGACGCGCGACGGGCGATGCCGGCCGTCCTCCGGTCGGCCACCCGTCCCGGCGAGTACGTGGCGCAGACCGAGCTCATGCCGCTCGCCCAGGAGCCCTCGAAGCCCCCCGCGTACATCGCGATCGCGGCTGATCCCGGGTTCGCGGGACGATCGCACATCGTCGAGGGGCGGGCTCCGCGGCCGTCCACCGACCCGGGAGCGATCGAGGTCGTGCTCTCCCGTCCCGTCGCGTCCGCCGTCGAGTGGCCCGTCGGGACGACAAGGGTCGTCGCTGACACCGGGGGCGAGACGACCATGGACCTGGTCGGGACCTACGCCGCCGACGACCCGAAGGAGGACGCCTGGACGCAGACCCCGACGACGCTCCGTCCGGCGAAGCTCGCGCTCGGGCCCGGTGGGACGGCCGAGACCGGCGTCGCGTACGCCGCTCCCGGGTCGGCCGGCGCGCTCGCCGGCAACCTCCGCGCGGTCCACGGGCGGGCGTGGTTCGCGCTCCGGCCGGACGCGGTGACGACGGCGAACCGCGCGGCCCTGTCCGACGCCGCGAGGACCACGCTCTCCCGTCTCACACCACTGCCCTCGACGGTCTCGGGCTCAGCGCGCCTGACGACCGGCCTCCCCGGGCTCCTCGACGCCGCGGCTGCCCGCGACGCGACCGTCGGCACGCTGACCGCCGCGCTCGGGACGGGCCCGCTCGTCGCCGTGGTCGGGGTCATGGCCCTCGTCGCGCTCCTCACCGTCGAACGCGACCGGGACCGGTGGCAGCTCCTCGCGGCACGCGGCGGCGATCGGGTGCTCCGCGGCGGTCTGGCTGCCCTCCTCGTCGCCTGCACCGCCGTGCCCGCCGCGCTGCTCGGGGCCGGGACCGCTGCGGCTGTCCTCACGGCGACCGGCGCCGGCTCGGACGCCGGAACGGGAACGCTGGCGGCGGGGATCACGGTCGCAGCGTCGGCGAGCGCCGTCGTCCCGTGCCTCGCGGCTGCTGCGCTCGTCCCCGGTGGGCGGTCCCGGGCGCGCGCGCCACGACTCCGGCTCGTCGTCGAGAGCGCCGTCCTCGTCGCGACCGCGGTGGCGGCGTTCGTCTCGGCGCGTGCCGGCATCGCCACGGCCGCGCCGGACGGGCGCATCGATCCGCTCGCCGCCGCGCTGCCGGTGTTGCTCGCGGCCTCTGGCACCGTGCTCGCGACCCGGCTGCTCCCCGTGGCGTTGCGCGTCGTCGTGCGGGCGTTCCGCCGCGGCGCCGACCTGGCGGGCCTCCTCGGCTCGATCACGACGGCGCGAGGGGGTGTCGCCCGGACCGTCGCGATCGGCGTCACCACGGCCGGGGTGGCCGTCGCGCTCCTCGGCAGCGTCGTCGGCAGCACGCTCGTGCACGGACTCGACGAAGCCGCGCGGCGGTCGGTCGGAGCGACGGTCTCGATCGAGGCCCCAGCGCTCGACGACGACCAGGTCACCACGATCGGCCGGGTCCGCGGCGTGGCGTCCGCGACGGGGATCGCGACCACGGACGCCGTCAGCCTCGACACCCGGTCGGGAACGGTCACCTCGACGCTGCTCGTCGGCGACTCTGCTGCGCTCGGGGCGACGCAGCGCGGCGTCCCCGGCGCGCTGCCCACCCCGAGGGCGCTGCGCGGTTCCGCCACGGCGTCGGTCCCGGTCGTCGTCTCGGAATCCCTCGCCGAGGACCTCCGGCACGGCGGGTCCGTCCTCGGGACGCGCGTCAGGGTGGTCGGGACCGCGCCGGACCCGTCGCCGTTCACGGACGCCGCGAAGTGGATGCTGGTCGACGTCCGGAACGCGTCCGACCTCACCTCGACCGGCAGCGTGGACCGGGTGCTCGTCGCGCTCAGCCTCGGTGCGGACGTCGACCGCGTCGTGCCGCGCCTCCGCGCGGCGGGCCCGGACGGCACCGTGCAGACGGCCTCGAGCGTCGCGCGCGAGCTCACAGCCGACCCGCGGGTGCCCGGCGTCCGGACGATCGCCGTCGTCGCCGCGCTGCTCGGCGTCGTGATCGGCGCCGGCGCGCTCGCCGCCTCGGGGTTGCTCGCCGCGGCCGGTCGGCGGGAACGCGGGCGACTGCTCGCCACCCTCGGCCTCGACCGCCGTCGGAACCGCCGGGTGATCGTCGCCGAGTCGGTCCCGCTCCTCGTCACGATCGTCGTCGCGGGGGTGGTCGTCGCGGCCGCCGCCGTGGTGCTCATGCTCCCCGCGGCCGACCTCAGGTCCTTCACGGGGAGCCCGGTGCAGCCGCCGGTCGCCCTCGACCCGTGGGTGTTCGGCGGCACGGTCGCCGTCGTCGTGGTCGCGCTGCTCACGGTGCTCGTCGTCGAGGTCGCCGCCGGCACGCCACCAGCACACCGTCCCAGTCCGCGTCCGCAGAACAGGAGCCGTCCATGAGCGACACCGAGGACATCGTCTGCCGCGACCTCGTCCGCATCTTCCGGTCCAGGGACGTCGAGGTGCAGGCCCTCCAGGGCCTCACGCTGACCGTCCGACGCGGCGAGATGGTCGCGGTCGTCGGCGAGTCCGGCAGCGGCAAGTCCACCCTGCTCGGCATCCTCTCGGCGCTCGACGAGCCCTCTGCTGGCACCGCGGTCGTGGCCGGGACCGACCTGTCCGGGCTGTCACCGCGGCGCCGCACGGCGTTCCACCGGCACGCCGTCGGCTTCGTGTGGCAGCAGACGGCCAGGAACCTCATCCCGTACCTCAGCGTCGCGCAGAACGTCGCCGCGGTGCTCGCCGTGGCCGGGGTGCGCGGTCGGGCCCGTGCCGACCGGACCGCGGCCGTCCTCGACCTGGTCGGCATGCGCGACCACGCCGACGCCCTCCCCGAGGATCTGTCCGGCGGGCTGCAGCAGCTCGCCGCACTCGGGGTCGCGCTCGCGAACGAGCCGCGCGTGCTCCTCGCCGACGAGCCCACCGGTGCGCTCGACCGTGAGAGCGCCCGCGCCGTCCTCGCCACCATGCGTGCCGTGAACGAGGCCAGCGGCGTCACGATGCTCGTCGTCACGCACGACGAGCGCGTCGCCGCCCAGGTCCGCAGGACGGTGCGGATCCGGGACGGCCGGACGTCCACCGAGACGATCCGCGACGACCTCGACACCGGCCCGGGCGAGGAGTACGCGGTGGTCGACGCGGCGGGACGCCTCCAGCTCCCGGAGTCGTTCCAGCAGGCGCTCGGGCTCCACGACCGGGTCCGACTGAGCCTGCACGACGACCACGTCGCGATCCGACCGGGAGCGGGCCGATGACCGCGGCACCGGTCCTGGTCGCCAGCGGCCTCGGGCACGACCACGACTCCCCCGCCGGTGTCGTCCGCGCGCTGGACGCGGTCGACCTCTCCGCAGACCGCGGCGAGCTCGTCGTCGTGCACGGCTCGTCCGGATCGGGCAAGTCCACGCTGCTGCGCATCCTCGGCGGCCTCGTCCGGCCGACGCGCGGCGAGGTCGCCGTCGACGGAGTACCGCTCGCGCCGCGCTCCGAGGACGAGCTCCTGGCGATGCGGCGCGACCGCGTGGCCTTCGTCTTCCAGGACTTCCGGCTGCTGGCCGAGCTGACCGCGGCCGAGAACGTCGAGGTGCCGTTGCGCATCGCCCGCGTCGACCCCGCCGAGCGGGACGACCGGGTCCGTGCGGCGCTCCGCGAGGTCGGCCTCGACGGCCACGGTGCGCAGCGGCCCGAGGAGCTCTCCGGGGGCCAGCAGCAGCGCGTCGGCGTCGCCCGCGCCGTGGTGGGCAGACCGGGGCTGCTGCTCGCGGACGAGCCGACCGCCCAACTGGACAGCATCACCTCCGCCGGGATCGTGGACCTGCTCGCCGGGCTCGTCGAACGGACCGGTCTCGCGCTGGTGGTCGCCACCTCCGACGACGCGTTCGCGGACCGCGCGACGCGCGTGGTGGAGCTGCCGGACCGCTGACGGGAGGGTCGTGGCGGACTGGCCACGAGCCTCCCGTCCGTTGGGGCGTACCGTCTGCACCATGGTCACGGTGAGCCGGACGACGGTCGCGATCGTGGGCGGCGGGCCCGCCGGCGTGGTGCTCGGGCTGCTCCTCGCCCGAGCGGGGATCCGGGTGCGCGTCGTGGAGAAGCACGACGACTTCAACCGCGACTTCCGCGGCGACACGGTGCACGCCTCGACGATCCGGTTGCTCGACGAGCTCGGACTGGGCGACCGCTTCCGGGCGATCCCGCAGTCACGGCTCGACGACTTCTCCCTGCCGATGCCGGACGGCTCCCGGCTGCTGCTCGGCGACTTCTCGCGCCTGGACCCGCCGTACGACCACGTGGCGATGGTCCCGCAGTGGGACCTCCTCGACATGCTCGTCAGCGCAGCACGACAGGAACCGTCGTTCGAGATCTCGATGGGGCAGGCGGCGTCGGCCCTGATCGTCGAGAACGGCGTCGTGGCCGGCGTGCACCTGCACCCGTACCGCGGTGACGGCGAGCACGAGGAGCTCCGCGCCGACGTCGTGGTCGCGTGCGACGGACGCGACTCCGTCCTCCGCGCTGCCGCCGGCCTCCGCCCGAAGCAGTTCCCCGTGCCGTTCGACACCTGGTGGTTCCGGCTGCCGAAGGAGCCGAGCGACGCGGAGACCGCACTCGTCCCCGCGTTCGACGGCACCGACGTACTGCTCAGCTTCCCGCGGCGCGACTACCACCAGGTCGCGTACTTCGCGCCGAAGGGGTCGGACGCCGCGCTCCGGGCCCGCGGCGTCGAGGACTTCCGTGCCAGGGCCGCCCGACTCCGGCCGTCGTTCGCCGACCGGGTGTCCGCGATCGGGTCGATGGACGACGTGCACGTGCTCGACGTGCGGATGGACCGCCTGCGCCGGTGGTGGCGACCGGGGTTCCTGTGCATCGGTGACGCCGCGCACGCCATGTCGCCGGCCGGCGGCGTCGGCATCAACCTCGCCGTGCAGGACGCCGTCGCGACGGCCGCGATCCTGGCGCCGGCGATCGTCGGGGGCGTGCGCGGACGGGCCCTGAACCGGACCCTCGCCGCGGTCGAACGCCGCCGGACCCCGCCGGCGGTGCTGGTGCAGGGCGCGCAACGCGCACTGCACCGCATCGTGTTCGAGCGCGCGTTCGCGGGGAAGCTGCAGGACGGACCGCCGCTCCTGCCGGTCCTGCTGGCGAAGTACGTGCCGCCGGCCAGCGGGGTCTACGCACGCGGGATCGCGTTCGGGCCGCTCCCCGAGCACGCTCCGGCGTGGGCTCGACGAGGCTCCTGAGTCCGGCGATCGAGCATCGGCGCATGCTGGGCGGATGAAGCAGCGAACCATCGGGGACACCAACGTCAGCGCGATCGGACTCGGCGGCATGCCGATGTCCATCGAGGGACGACCGGACGAGCGCCAGGCGATCGCGACGATCCACGCAGCACTCGAGGCCGGCGTGACCCTCATCGACACCGCGGACGCCTACCACCTGGCCGCACACGACGAGGTCGGGCACAACGAGGAGCTCATCGGCCGGGCGGTGCGGGAGTACCACGGCGACGCGTCCCAGGTGCTCATCGCGACGAAGGGCGGGCACCTCCGACCGGAGCCGGGCGCGTGGGCGCAGAACGGTCACCCCGAGTACCTCAAGGAGGCGGCCAAGGCCTCCGCGAAGCGCCTCGGCGTCGAGACGATCGACCTCTACCAGTTCCACCGCCCGGACCCGGCGGTCCCCTACGCGGACTCGATCGGAGCACTCGCCGAGCTCCTCGACGAGGGCGTGATCCGGATGGCCGGCGTCTCGAACGCCGACGTCGACCAGATCCGTCTCGCGAACGAGGTCCTCGACGGACGGCTCGTGTCCGTGCAGAACCAGTTCTCGCCGGCGTTCCGGTCGAGCGAGGCCGAGCTCGAACTCTGCGACGAGATGAGCATCGCGTTCCTGCCGTGGAGCCCGCTCGGCGGCATCGCGGGAGCGGCGGACCTCGGGTCGACCTACGCGGACTTCGCGACCGTGGCCCGGGACCGCGGCGTCACCCCGCAGGTGATCGCCCTGGCGTGGGAGCTCGCGAAGAGCGACGTCGTCATCCCGATCCCGGGCGCGTCACGACCGCAGTCGATCCTCAACTCGGTGACCGCGGCGACCGTGAAGCTCCGACCGGAGGACATCGCACGACTCGACGCCGCGCAGGCAGCTGCGGCCTGAGCGTCAGCCGCAGACCTCGCTCATCTTCTGCGTCGACTTCTGGACGTCGGTGATCGAGTCCTGCAGCTTCGTCGAGTCCACCGACTGCGGGTCCTTCGAGTAGGCCTCGAGCTGCGACACGAGGTTCTAGAACGACTGCTCGAACCCGGAGGCCGTCTCGTGGACGTCCTCGTTCGTCACCTTGTCGGTGGCCGCCTTGAGCTTGCCGTCGAACTCCTTGAGCTTCACGACCGCCGTGGTCGGGTCGCTCTGGATCTTCGTCATCTGCGACTGCAGCTCGCTGGAGACCGACTTCATGTCGCTCTCCAGCGTCTTGCAGGCCTGCGCCTTGGTCTGTGCCTTCGGGGTCGGCGTCGATCCGCTGCCAGCCCCGCCGGACGCGCATCCAGCGAGCAGGACGACGGCGACGGCGGCTGTGGTGAGTGCGGCGAACTTCTGCATGGTGATCCCCCAGGGTCTGATGACGTGTCCCTCGAACGGGAACACGGATGCGCGACCGAGCGTACATGGGAAACCCACAGGGTCGGATGGCGAGGGTGTCGGGTCCGCACCACCGCCGGGTGACGTCGCCGCGCGTACCGTCGTGGGCATGCAGGCCATCACGTACGACGAGCACGCACTCTCCTTGACCGACCTCCCCGACCCGACGCCCTCCGACGGCGAGGTGCTCGTCGAGGTGGCGGCAGCCGGGGTGAACAACGCCGACCTGCAGCAGCGGCAGGGGAACTACCCGCCTCCCCCTGGAGCGTCCGAGATCCTGGGGCTGGAGGTGTCCGGCACGATCCGTGCGCTCGGCAACGGCGTCTCGGGCTGGGCCGTCGGCGACCGGGTCTGCGCGCTCCTCGCCGGCGGCGGGTACGCGACGCACGTGGTCGTCCCCGCCACGCAGCTGCTCCCGGTGCCGGAGGGCGTCGACCTCGTGGAGGCCGCTGCACTGCCCGAGGCCGCATGCACCGTGTATTCCAACATCGGCATGCTCGCGGGGCTCCGTCCGGGGCAGACGCTGCTCGTGCACGGGGGCACCGGCGGTATGGGGTCGCACGCGGTCCTGTGGGCGAAGGCACTCGGCGCGACGGTGATCGCGACCTCCGGCGGCGACCGCAAGGTGGCCGCGTCGCGTGACCTCGGTGCGGACCTGGTGATCGACCACCGCTCCGAGGACTTCGTCGCCCGTGCGCTCGACTTCACCGACGGTCGGGGCGTCGACGTCGTGCTCGACGTGGTGGGACCGGACTACCTGGCGCGGAACCTCGAGGTCCTCGCGCCGAACGGGCACGTCGCCGTGATCGCGTCGGGTAGCGGGACCGAGGCACCGCTGCCGTTCGGGTTGCTCATGCGCAAGCGTGCGACGATCAGCGGGACGACGCTCCGCGCGCGGCCGCTCGCCGAGAAGGCCGCCATCGTCGAGGCCGTCCGGTACAACGTGTGGCCGTTCGTCGCCGACGGTCGCGTGCGTCCGGTGGTCGACGCCGTGCTGCCGCTCGCCGAGGCGGGCGAAGCGCACCGCCGCATGGCGGCGGGCGAGCTCATCGGCAAGGTGCTCCTGCAGCCCTGACGCGCGCCGGGAATGGTCAGGCCGCTGCGCGCGCCAAGGCGACGACCTGCATGCACTTCTCGCCGAACGTCGCGCGGAGCAGCGCCGCCGCGTCCTCGTCGTCGTCGAAGCGGGCGGGCATGTCGATCGCGAGCATCACGCTGAAGATCATCCCGGAGCCGAGGAAGCCCTGGACCTGCTCGTCGGGGATGCCGGCCTCGTCACGGAGGAACCGGTAGATGCCGAGGAACCCCTCACGGGCAGCCCGGCCGATGGCCGGCTCGGCGCCGGACACGAACGCCTGCAGGAGCATCGTGTGCAGTCCGCGCGTGGCGGCGAGGTCGACGAACTGTTCCCCGATCGCGCGCGCCCGCTCGTGTTCGTCCGCACCGGACGGCAGTCCGTCGAGCGTCCCCCGCCAGGCGTCGACGAGCGTGGCGAGGGTGGCGTCGAGCACCTCGAGGAAGAGCGTCTCCTTCGCCCCGAACATCCGGACCACGTACGGCTGGCTGATGCCGGCGGCCTTCGCGATCTGGTCCGTCGTCGTGCCGTGGTAGCCCTGTCGGCCGAACAGGTCCCGCGCGGCGTCGAGGATCATCGCCCGGCGTTCGGCAGCCGGCATCCGACCGGTCCGCGACACTGCGGCATCTGCTCCAGAAGTCATGGTTGACAGGTTATCAGTCGATTACTACAGTTGCCATCGTTAGTAATCATCCGATTACCTCAGAACGGATCTCCCGATGAAACGACGCATCCCCGTCTGGCTGGCGATCACCGCCGCGTCCCTCCCGATGTTCATGGCGACCCTCGACAACCTCGTCGTGACGAGCGCGCTCCCCGCGGTGCACGCGGACCTCGGTGCCTCCGTCGAGGAGCTGCAGTGGATCACCAACGCGTACACACTCGCCTTCGCCGCGCTGATGCTCCTCGCCGTCGGACTCGGCGACCGGCTCGGCCGACGGCACCTCTTCGTCGCGGGCATCGCCGTGTTCACGATCTCGTCGGCCTTCGCCGCGATGAGCACCGATCCGACCGCGCTCATCGTCTGGCGCGCCGTCGAGGGCGCTGGGGCGGCGGCGATCATGCCACTCTCGCTCACCCTGCTCGTCGGCAGCGTCCCCGACCGCACCCGAACCGTCGCGATCGGCGCGTGGGGCGGGATCTCCGGCCTCGGCGTCGCGCTCGGTCCCCTCATCGGCGGCGCCGTCGTCGAGGGCTGGAGCTGGCAGGCGATCTTCTGGCTCAACGTCCCCGTCGGGATCATCGCGATCCCGCTGGCACTGCTCGCACTGCCGAACACCCTCGGCGCCCGGGTCCGCGCGGACGTCCTCGGCGTGGTGCTCGCCGGACTCGGGGTCCTCGGCGTCGTGTTCGGCATCGTCCGGGGCAACGACGCCGGATGGGCCTCGTTCGAGGTCCTCGCCGGGCTCGTCGGCGGCGGTCTGCTGCTCGTGGCGTTCGTCGTGCGCCAGGCCACGACCGACGCGCCGCTCCTGCCGCTCCGCTTCTTCCGCGACCGCAGCTTCACACTCGCGAACATCGTCGCGATGACGTTCTCGTTCGGGGCGTTCGGCGCGGTGTTCATCCTCATCCAGTTCCTGCAGGTCGTGCAGGGCCGTTCCCCGCTCGAGGCCGGTGTCTGGACGATGCCGTGGACCCTCGCGCCGATGGTGGTCGCGCCGCTCGCGGGCATGGTCGCACCTCGGATCGGCACCCGCGTGCTGATCACCGGCGGGATGGCGTTCCTGTCCGCCGGACTGTTCTGGATCGCCGGTGCCATGTCCGCCGACGTGACGTTCACGGGCCTGCTCCCCGGGTTCCTGCTCGCCGGCATCGGGATGGGCGCGGTCTTCGGGCCGATCTCGACCGCGGTGCTCGCCCGGATGCCGCAGGAGGACCACGCGAAGGCCTCCGGCTCGAACTCCACGCTGCGGGAGATCGGCGTGGCCCTCGGGATCGCCGTGCTGACCGCGGTGTTCACCGGGGCCGGTGGGCAGCTCACACCGACGGGCTACGTCGACGCGGCACAGCCGGCCGTGCTCGTCGGGGCAGCGGTGGTCGCGGTGTCGGCCCTGGTCGCGGTGTTCCTGCCCGCCGGGCGCGGGGTGGCGTCGGCGGAGCCGGCGGCGACCGCACTCGCACCGGAGCCGGCGCTCGCGGCCTGACCGGCCGCACCCCGTTGCGGACATCGCGCCCTGTCACGGCGGGGCGCGATGTCCGTGACGGGGCGCGGCGCCGCGAAGGGCGGTGAACGCGCTACGCGCCGACGCGGGAGAGGAACTCGACCAGCGCCGGGTGCGCGGGAGCGTCCAGTACCTCGGCGGGTGTGCCCTGCTCGACGACCTCACCGCGGTGCAGGAACACGATGCGGTCGGCGACGTTCCGCGCGAAGTGCATCTCGTGCGTCGTCATCAGGATCGTGGAACCCTGGCGCTTCAGCTCGGTGACGAGGTCGAGCACCTCGCCGACGAGCATCGGGTCCAGGGCACTCGTGACCTCGTCGAGGAGCAGCAGCTCCGGCTCCGACGCGATGGCGCGGACGATCGCGACACGCTGCTGCTGCCCGCCGGAGAGCCGGTCCGGGTACGCACCGGCGAAGTCCCCGAGCCCGATCCGGTCGAGCAGCCGGCGTGCGGTGGCCTCGGCGGTGGCACGCGGGACGCCGTGCACCTTCCGCGACGCGAGCGTCACGTTGTCGAGCACGGTGATGTGCGGGAACAGGTTGAACTGCTGGAACACCACGCCGATCCGGGCCCTGGTGGCGTCGACGTCCACGCGCGGGTCCGAGATGTCGGCACCCTGCAGGAAGATCTGCCCGTCGTCGATGCCCTCGAGGAGGTTCACCGTCTTGAGCAGCGTCGACTTGCCGGAGCCGGACGCACCGATGACGCAGATGACCTCGTGCCGGTCGACGGTGAGGTCGATGCCGCGCAGGACCTCCTGGTCGCCGAAGGACTTGCGGAGTCCCTGGAGCTCGAGCACGGCGGTCATACGGTGCCCCCGATCTGCTCGCGGCGCTGCTGCCGGCGGGCGATGGCGTCGGTGACGCGGATGAGCGGCAGGCTGATCACGACGAACAGCAGACCCGCGACGAAGTACGGCGTGAAGTTGTAGGTCTCCGCCTGGGCGATCTGCGCCGAGCGGACGGCGTCGACCGCGCCGAGGATCGACACCAGGCCGACGTCCTTCTGCATCGACACGAAGTCGTTCATGAGCGCCGGCGTGACCTTCCGGATCGCCTGCGGCATCACGACGAGCCGGAGCGTCTGCGCGTGGGACAGCCCGAGCGACCGGGCGGCGAGCCGCTGCGAGGGGTGCACGGCCTCCATGCCGGCGCGGAGCACCTCGGCGATGTACGACGAGTACGTCAGGATGATCGCGACCGTGCCCCACACCTCGGCGGGCAGGCGCGGGAAGATCCCCAGCCCGGGGATGCCGTAGCCGACGAGGTACAGCACGATGATGAGCGGCAGCCCGCGGAACAGGTCGGTGTACCCGGTGGCGAGCATCCGCAGCGGGAAGAACACCGGGTTGCGCAGCCCCCGGACGACGGCGAGCAGCGTGCCGAACACCGCGACGCCGACGGCTGCGAAGAACAGGATCCGGATGTTCAGCCACAGACCGAGCAGGATGTCCGGGAACGTCGACACGGCGGTGCCCGGGTCGAAGAACGACTGCTGGACCGCAGCCCACCCCGGGGTGTTCACGACGCCGAAGTAGACGACCGCCAGGACGACGACCGTCGACACGACGGACGCGAGGACCGCACGGCGGCCGCGCTGACGGCGGTAGATCCGTCGCTCGAGCTCGACCTGACTGGGAGCCGCCGCGACGGCGGTGGGGACCGTCACCTGGGCTACTTCAGGACGGGGGTGTTCGTCTCGGACGACAGCCACTTCGTCTGGAGCTGCTTGAGCGTGCCGTCGTCGTCGAGCGTCTGCAGTGCCTTGTCGACCTTGCTCGTGAGCTCGGAACCCTTCGGCAGCACGAACCCGAACTGGTCGCCCTTGCCGTCCGCCGGGAACTGCGCGGACACGGTGCCGTCGTCGAGCTGCGCTGCGGCCATGTAGAACGCGGTCGGCAGGTCGGTGACGATCGCGTCGATCTGGCCCGACTTCAGTGCGAGCACGGCGTCGTCGTTCGAGTTGAAGACCTGCGGGGTGACCCCGAGGACGTCCTTCACGCTTGCGATGCTCGTCGAACCGGTCGCGACACCGATCGCGTCCTTCTTGAGGGAGTCGATCGTGGTGTCGTCGACGGCCTTCGACCCCGACGTCGTGACGACGGCCTGTGTGGTCGTGTAGTACGCCGAGGACATGTCGACGGCCTTCTTGCGCTTGGCGTCGATCGAGAACTGCTGGATGTTGAGGTCCCAGTCCTTCGGGCCGGGAGCGATCGCGCTGTCGAAGGTGCTGCGCTTCCAGACGACGTCCGACTTCGCGTAGCCCATCTCCTTCGCGACGGCGTACGCCACGGCCGACTCGAAGCCCTTGCCGGACTGCGGCTTGTTGTCCTCGACCCAGGGCGAGTAGGCGGGCTGCCCGGTGGCGATCGTGAGCTTGCCGTCGGCGACCGTGCCGACGGCGCTGTTCCCGCTCCCCGACGCGCAGGACGACAGGGCGAGGGCGGCGACCGCGGCGGTCGCGACGGCGATGGAGATGCGGAGGGGACGAGTCACGGTCGGGCCTTCGTGCAGGGGGTGGGGGCAGGGAGAATCGTACGGGGAACTGGTACACCACCGCGACCCGGCCCGTCACCGAGCGACCCGGTCCTGGTAGGATCACGACGCGGGCTGAACCGAGCGCATGCTCGGCTGAGGTCTGAGATCAAGGGGCGTCCCAGCACGGGGCGCCCCCTTTCTCGTTCGTGGTTGGCGTCGCGCGTCGTGACCGTCAGGGCCAGACGACGATGGCGTCTCGGCGTGCTGTGGTCACCTCGGTGCGCCACACCGGCCGGAGTTCGTCCCACATCGTCTGGTCGCAGACACTCCCGCTCCGAGCGCCGGGCGCCTGGAACCGGCGGAACGCGGTGTACGCGACGAGGTCGGCCGCCTGGATGAAGTAGGACGAAGCAGAGTCCCGAGGGACCGGGTCCTCGACGAGGAGCGGCGCACTGACCCGACGGCCGCCCGGTGCGAAGCTGTGCCGCCGGAATCGACGATGGATCGCCCGGACGGTGGTGTCGTCGCCGGCATCGTGGACGAGGATGATCGGCCGCCCGAGGCGTTCCGACCGGATCCGGAGGCGCTGGAGCAGGTAGGTCCACGCCCGCTCCTCCGGTTGGAAGTCCATCGGCCCGGCTTCCTTGTCGATGACGACGGCGAAGACGCCGGACGCAACGACGGACAGAGCAGCGAGGGACCGACGGAAGACGTCGCGCCGCTGCCCGTCTCCGAGCCCCAGGTCCCTGAGGTCGCCGCGACCCCTCAGGAGGACGTTCGCCTTCAGCTCGTGCCGAACGAGGATGCCGTAGGTGTCCCGCATCTCCCGACGCACCTCTGCCAGCCAGTCCAGCCGATCGGTCCAGTCACCGCCAGGGACGAGCACGCACCCGAGCGTGTAGGTCCGCGTCGCCCCGGGAGAAGCGACGGGATCCCCCTTGTCACCGGTCTCGTCGACGTAGGCGAACTCGAACGGCGCGTCGATCGCTGCTTGCGCGAGCGCCGAGACGAGGCCGAGTTCCATCCGTCCAAAAGACCAATGTGGAACGTCAGTCGGCCAGGGTGAAGTCCTCGAACGAGAACCCCGGCGACACCAGACAGCTCAGCAGGACCTCGCCGTCACCGGGGAGGGTCCGCTGCCACACGCCACCGCGGACGAACGCCTGCGCGTCGTTCACCCGGTCGCGGCCGGCATCGGCACCGAGGGTGATCTGCGCGCCCGGTTCCGGCTGCTCACCGTCGCCGCCGAGCTCGAGGACCACCGAGTCCGGCCCGTGCCACATCCAGATCTCGTCGCTCGTGACCCGGTGCCACGCGGACGCCTCACCCGGGGGCAGGAGGAAGTGGATGAGCGTCGCGGCCGGCCGGTCGCCCGCCGGGGTCGACACGGTTGCGGGCGACATCCAGGTCCGGACGTACCAGCCGCCCTCCGGGTGCGGCTCCATCCCGAGTGCCGCAGCCCGCTTCGGGACGTCCAGCCACTCGATGATCTCGCCGTCGACCGTCCGCCGTGCCATCTGCCCGTTCATGCCACCATCATCCCGCGAGACGGCCGTCGTCTGCGAGACGGCCGTCGTCTGCGAGACGGCCGTCCTCCGCTCGCACACGCCCACGGATCACCGTCGCCGCGGCCCGTCCGGCACCGTCCTCGACGAGCTCCGCGAGCGCGTCCGGCACCGTGCGGGCGTCCACGTCGAACACGGCGAGGTCCGCTCGGGCCCCCACCGCGAGGTGCCCGATCCGGTCCGGACCGACGGCGAGCCCCATCGCGTGCGCTCCACCGAGCGTGGCCGCGGCGAGCAGTCGCTCGTGCAGGTCGTGGTCGCCGTAGCCCTGCGCGCGGGCGATCCGGTGCAGCGCGGTGACGTCGGCCATCAGGTCGAGGGACGGCGACGAGGACAACGAGTCCGTCCCGATCGCGATCGGGCTCCCCTCGCGGAGGTAGTCGGCGACGGGCGGCGGGTCGAGGCCGATGACGGCGTTCGAGCGTGGGCAGAGCGCGACGGCGGTGCCGCGGGCGCGGAGCAGGGCTCGGTCGGCCGCGGTCATGTAGACACCGTGGGCGATGTGGCAGTCCGGCCCGAGGACGCCGAGCCGGTCCACGAACGACGTCGCGCTCGCGCCGAACCCGAGCGCGCGCATCGCCCGGAACGACGGCACGTTCGCGAGGTGCCAGTCGGATCCGTGCTCTGGTGACGTGGCGAGGCGCTCCCCCTCGAACGCCGCCTCCCCGAGGTGCAGGTGCAACCGGAGCCCGCGCTGGCGGACGATGTCCGGGAGTTCGAGGAGCGGCGCGACGTCGAGCGAGTACGGCGCGTGCGGGGAGAGTCCTGCACCCGGCGTCGTCGGGATCCGGGCGAGTTCGTCGAGCACCTGGTCGCGCCCGTGCTCCTGCCACGCCGCGTTCTCCCAGTCCATCACCTCCCAGTAGGCGATCCCGCCCAGGCCGTACGTCTCGAGCGCGGTGGCGGCCTCGATGTCCGTGACGATGTCCGCGATGCTCGTCACCCCCGCCACGATCGACTGCGCAGCCCCGTCGGCAGCTTCGGCCCGCCAGTCGTGCGGTTCCGCGTACTCCTCGTTGAACGCCGCGGCCCAGTCCTCGAATCCGCTGTACTGGCCTCGTCCGACACTGGCCATGCCGGTGTACTGCAGGTGGGAGTGGCCGTTCACGAGCCCGGGGAGCAGCGCCCCTTTCCACCGCCGCTCGGTGAAGGTCGTGCCGTCGAGTTGGTCCACGACCCAGGCACGCTCGCCGACGTGCAGGATGCGTCCGTCGCGGACCGCGACCGCGCCGTCCGCGATCGGCGGCGCGGTCATCGGCACGACGATGCGCGCCGAGTGGACGGTGGTCTGCTGGTCGCTCATGCAGGGTCTCCGAACCGGCGGGTCCGGACGTCCGGCTCGCGTTCGGCGGGCTGTGCGGCAAAGCTGCCGGGAGGCTCGGCGCGCGTCCCGAAGGCGGCCAGCGCCGCGCGGGCGGTCGCCTCGTCCACCGCGGGGTCGATGGGCACGACGGCGCGCGGCAGCTCGTCGCCGCGCTCGAGCAGCATCCGCACGGCGCCGAGCTGCGCCGCGAACGAGAGGTCCATGATCTCGACGGGGTTGCCCTCGGCAGCGGTGATGTTGATGCACCCACCGTCGTCGAGCACCACGACGCCGTGGCCGTCCGGGAACGTGAACCGTTCCGCCTGCGGCCCGACCGTCGACCGGGAGGCACCGGCCGCGAGCGCGTCGTCGATCGCGATCTCCTGGTCGACGCCGCCCGCAACCGCGACGACCGCGTCGGGAGCGCAGGAGCGGAGGACGTCGACCGTGATCGTGTCGCGGACGCCCGTCGCACTCATCACGAGGTCCGCGTCCTGCACGGCGTCGGCGAGCGGAGCGACGGCGTGCCCGGCGAACAGCGCCTGCAGGGCGCGGACCGGGTCCGTCTCGGCGACCGTCACGGTGAAGCCGAGCGCGCGGAGCACCAGGGCGACCCCCTCGCCGACGTGTCCGTACCCGGCGACCGTTGCCGAGCCTCCCGACCGGATCCGGTGCGCGACGGCGGACGGGAGCCCGTCGACCAGGTCGAGCGTCGCGAAGACCGTCGACTGCCCGGTGCCGTACCGGTTGTCGAAGAACGTCTTCGTGCGTGCGTCGTTCACCGCGACCACGGGGATGCCGAGCTGCCCGCGCTCGGCCATCACGCGCAGGGGCCGGAGGCCGCTCGTCGTCTCCTCGGCGGCACCGAGCATCGTCGGCAGCAGATCGGGACGCTCCTGGTGTGCGAGGCGGATCAGGTGCGAGCCGTCGTCGAGCAGGATGTGCGGGCGGGTGTCGAGCATCGCGAGTGCGAGCGCCTTCTGTTCCGCGAGCGTCGCGGTGCTGCCGGCGTGGACCGTCAGTCCCGCGTTCCGGAGGGCGTCCGCCACGGCGTCGTCGGTCTCGTCGGCGTGGGCGTAGACGACGACCTCGGCACCGGCGTCGCGGAGCAGCAGGCTGAGCACGGCGGTCTTCGGCTCGAGGAACATCGCGACGCCGATGCGGGTGCCACGGAGGAGTCCGCCGTCGCGGAGCTCGGCTGCGACGGCGCGGGAGACCGGCATCGAGCGGCGGGCCCAGCGCAGGCGGGCCTCGGCGGCGGGGTCGGCCTCGGGGTCGCGGCCCGTCGAGACCAGGAACACGTCGTCGGAGGTCATCGGCACCCCGAGCACGCCGGGTCGGGCGGGGGCGACGGGGCCGAACGCGTCCTCGTCGACTGCCGGGGTGTGCCGACCGGCGTCGATCACGATCAGGGTCGCGCCGCGGGGGCGGCCGGACTCCCGCTCGATGACGGGGGTGCTGTGCTCCGGCGTGCCGAGGCACCAGAGCTGGTCGATCGGCTCGTGCTCGTCCGCGCGAAGCGCGCCGAGACCGGTCAGCAGCGCGTCCAGCGCGGCGACGTCACCGCGCTCGCCTCCGACGATCCGGAAGCGGCGTGCGGCGACGAGCATGTTCGTCGTCCGCGCGAAGTGCCGGACGGCCGCGGATGCCCAGGCCGCCGTGTCGGGGTCGGAGCGCAGCGGCATGGTCCCAGGGTAGAGCCGTGCGATGGCCGGTCGGTGCGTCTGGCGGTAGCGCTCTCGCCGGTCAGCGCTTGCGGTCTCAGCGCTCGCCGTCTCAGCGCTCGCGGTCTCAGCGGAGCACGTCGGGGCGCGGGGCGTCCGCCCAGCCGGGCGCTGCGGGGGCGCCGAGCTGCCGCGTGCGCTTGCGGTAGTGCACCTGGATCCCGATCAGCACGGCGACGCCGATCGCGGAGACGATCGCGAGTCCGACGAGGTACAGCGTCGACGAGAGCCCCACGATCGACGCCGGCACCGCGCCGTTCTGCGCCACGGAGATCGGCGTGCCGGTGATGAGGAACGCGAGGAGGGTCGAGATCGTGGAGTTCGAGTCGTAGAGCCCGTGGAGCAGCGCGACGACGACGTAGGTGACGAGGATGCTCCAGGCCCAGCGGAACCGCGGCCGACCGTGCGCGGCACCGAACAGCACCGCCCCGAGGATCGCGGTCCAGAGCACGTGGCCGACCGGGGAGAGGATCGCGCGGAGGACCTCGGTCTGCAGCAGCGACACCAGGTCGATCCCCCGCGAGGTGATCGCGGCGTTGAAGGCGTACCCGGCGGACTCGAACGCGGCGAACCCGGCGCCGACGGTCGCGCCGAGCAGGGCTCCCTGCCGAGCCGTCTTCGGGCGGACGCGCCATCCGACGACCACGAGGAGCACACCCTTGACGAACTCCTCCACGAACCCGACCACGACGTAGACCAGCGCGTTCTGCTGCAGATTCGACTCGAGCAGCGACGCTCCGAGGACCCCGAGGATGCCGCCGACGAAGAACGCCGTGACGAGCTGCATCGTGCTGACCGTGCCGGTGACCCGTTCGATGACGAAGAGGACCACGGTGAAGGGCACGAGGAAGCTGCCGAGCAGGATGATCGTCGGCACCAGGTTGGTGTTGCTCGTGTACACGGTGACGACGATCGTCACCGCCCAGAGCACGAAGCCGAGGAGCAGCGTCTTCCACCACCAACCACGGCGGTGGTGCGGGTGGGCAACGGGTTCGCTGGCCGTGGACATGGGACCATCGTGCATCGTCGGCCAGCGCCGTGCCCGGATCGGCGTCCGACCTGAGGAATGTCTCCGGCGCTCCGGACGTAGTGTCTGGGTATGAGCGATGAGACATTCGACCAGGTGACGATGTTCGGCGCGGACTGGTGCCGCGACTGCCGACGTTCGAAGGCGCTGCTCGACGAGCTCGGTGTGGAGTACACGTACGTGGACGTCGAGGCGGAGCCGTCGGGAGCATCGCGTGCCGAGGCCATCAGCGGGCGCAAGAACATCCCCGTCGTGGTGCTGCCGAACGGCAAGCACTTCGTGGAGCCGTCCGACGCCGAGCTGCAGGCCGAGCTCGAGGCGTCCGGCGCCGTCTGACGGGGGTCCTTCCCGCGAAAGCGACGGAATTCGCCCGGAATCCGCGGGCACAGTGTCGCTTTCGCGGTAGGGGCCTGCGCCCGTCCAACACGCGGACATCGGATGAATCGGGCATGATGAGCGCGTGATCATCGACGCTCACCAGCACCTCTGGGACCCCGCCGACCGTGCGTACCCCTGGATGGACGACTCCGTCGCGCCGATCCGACGCCGGTTCGACGCGTCGGACCTCCACGCGGTCGCGGCTCCGGCGGGCGTCACGGCGACGATCGCCGTGCAGGCCGTGCACGACCCGGGCGAGACCGTGTGGCTCCTCGCACAGCCGGAGCCCGTCGCCGGCGTCGTGGGATGGGTCGACCTGACCGCGCCGGACGTGGCAGATCGACTCGCGACGCTCCGCACGGCCACAGCGGGGGCGCAGCAGCGCGGGCCGCGCCCCCCGCTCGTCGGCATCCGACACCAGGCCCAGGACGAGCCGGACCCGTCCTGGCTCGCCCGCGAGGACGTCGCCCGCGGCGTCCGAGCCGTCGCCGCGGCCGGACTGGCCTTCGACATCCTGATCCGCGGCGCCCGGGAGCACACCGCAGCGCTCACCCTCGTCGATGCGGTCCCCGACGGCGTCTTCGTCCTCGACCACGCCGGCAAGCCCGACATCGCGCACGACGACTCCGACACGGCGATCGCCTGGCAGGCACGCATGCGGGACTTCGCCGCCCGGCCGAACGTGGCGTGCAAGGTCTCCGGGCTCCTCACCGAGGCCGGCGACGACTGGCGGAACGGCCCCGTCGACCGGTACGTACGGGACACGGTGCACACCTTCGGCCCCGATCGCTCGATGTGGGGCTCGGACTGGCCGGTCTCGACCCTGGCCGCGGACTACGGCACGTCCCTGCGCACGACAGTCGACGCCCTCGCGGACCTGTCCGAGACCGAACGCAAGGCCGTGTTCGGCGGCACGGCGGAGCGCGTGTACCTTGCCGGAGTACAGCCCCAGACATAGGATGTCTGCACTGCCCGCTGCACCGGCGCAGCGCAGAGAGCGAGGAACGATGAAGTTCGCACGACTCGGCCCCCTGGGACGCGAGATCCCCGTGGCCATCGACTCCGACGGCGAGGCCCTCGACCTCCGGCCGATCACCACCGACATCAGCGGTGCCTTCCTGTCGTCCGACCCGGTCTGCCGCGTGCAGCACGCCCGCAGCGCCGGCGACCTGCAGCCGGTGCCCGACGCCGACGGCCTGCGCCGCGGAGCGCCCGTCGCCCGCCCGGGCAAGGTCGTCTGCATCGGCCTGAACTACCGCGACCACGCTGCCGAGACGGGTGCCGACATCCCCACCGAGCCGATCGTGTTCATGAAGGACCCGATGACCGTGATCGGCCCGGACGACGAGGTCCTGGTCCCGCGGAACAGCACGAAGACGGACTGGGAGATCGAGCTCGCCGTGGTGATCGGCACGATGGCGCGGTACTGCGAGTCGGAGGACGAGGCCGCGACACACATCGCGGGCTACGCCATCGCGAACGACGTCTCCGAGCGCGAGTTCCAGCTGGAGCGCGGCGGGCAGTGGGACAAGGGGAAGTCCTGCGAGACGTTCAACCCGCTCGGCCCGTGGCTCGTCACGCCGGACGAGGTGTCCCCGGACGCCATCGCGCTGCGGCTCAGCGTGAACGGCGAGGTCCGCCAGGACGGCACGACCGCCGACATGGTGTTCCGCCCGGCGGAGATCGTCCGGTACCTCTCCCAGTTCATGGTCCTGTACCCGGGCGACGTCATCAGCACCGGAACGCCCGCCGGCGTCGCGCTGGCCGGGCACGCCCCGTACCTGCAGCCGGGCGACGTCGTCGAGCTCACCGCGGACGGCCTCGGCGCCCAGCGGCAGACGATCGGGGCCGCCTGATGCCCGGCTCGCACGAGGGGCTCCGTGCGATCGTGACGGGCGGTGCCTCGGGCATCGGCGCGGCGATCACGTCGGCGCTGCAGCAACGCGGCGCGACGGTCGCCGTGCTCGACCTGCAGACTTCCGGCGTCACCGACGGCACGATCGCCGTCCCGTGTGACGTCGGGGACGACGAGAGCGTCCGCGCGGCCGTCGCCACCGCGGTCGAGCAGCTCGGCGGACTCGACGTCCTCGTCAACAACGCCGGCATCGGCGCGCAGGGCACGGTCGAGGACAACCCCGACGACGAGTGGCGCCACGTGTACGAGGTCAACGTCCTCGGCGTCGTCAGACTCTCCCGTGCCGCGCTGCCGCACCTCCGCGCATCGGGGAACGCCAGCATCGTGAACACCTGCTCGATCGCCGCGACCGCCGGACTCCCCCAGCGCGCGCTGTACTCCGCGACGAAGGGCGCCATCGCCGCACTCACCCGCGCGATGGCCGCCGACCACATCCGCGAGGGCATCAGGGTCAACGCCGTGAACCCGGGCACCGCGGACACGCCGTGGGTCGCACGGCTGCTGTCGACCGCTGCCGATCCGGCAGCCGAACGCGCCGCACTCGAGGCACGCCAACCCCACGGGCGCCTGGTCGCACCGGAGGAGGTCGCCGAGGCCGTCGCCTACCTGACGAGTCCGCTCGCCCGGTCCACGACGGGCGTCGACCTGGCGGTCGACGGCGGGATGCAGGCACTCCGGCTCCGGCCCGCCTGATGGTCCGGATCACCGGCCTGGGCCCACGCCGCCGGTTCCGAGGCGACGCGCCAGCGGCGGCTCGGCCGTGCCGGTGGGGAGAGGCTCGGTGCCGGTATCGTCGAGCCATCCCGACCCAGCGTGGTCGGGTGGAGGGACCGCCATGGCTTCGCTGACCGACGACGCGATCGCGCGCATCCAGCAGATGATCGTGACCGGCGAGCTCAAACCCGGCCAGCGCCTCCCGCCCGAGAAGGAACTCAGCGAGTCCCTCGGGCTCTCCCGGAACAGTCTCCGCGAGGCGGTGAAGGCCCTCGAACTCATCCGCGTGCTCGACGTGCGACGCGGCGACGGCACCTACGTGACCTCGCTGGAGCCCTCCGTCCTGCTCGAGGCGGTGTCGTTCGTCGTCGACATGCACCACGACCGCTCGCTCGTCGACCTGCTGGAGGTCCGTCGCATCCTGGAGCCCGCGTCCGCCGTGCTCGCCACCGCCCGCGCCTCCGAGCAGCAGATCGACGAGCTCGCCACGCTGATGGGGTCGGTCGGCGAGGACACCGGCGTCGAGGACCTCGTCGCGCACGACCTGCTCTTCCACTCCACGATCGCGGGCATCGGCGGGAACCAGTACCTGTCCGGGCTCCTCGACGCCCTGTCGAGCAAGACCGTGCGCGTGCGGGTCTGGCGCGGTCTCACCCAGAACGGCTCCGTCCAGCGCACCCTCGACGAGCACGCCGCGATCGTCGACGCCATCCGTCGCCGTGACCCCCAGCTCGTGCAGGCACTCGTCGTGTCGCACGTCGAGGGTGTCGAGCGCTGGCTCCGCCGTTCCCTCGACTGACCGCCACACCATCTCGCCCACCGGCTGGTGGTGGAATGCAACGCGATACTGCACAGGTGGCACGAACCCCCGACGACGATCGCGAAGAAGCACTGATCCTGGAAGAACTCCGTGGGGTGGGCGTCGACTACTCGAACCTCTCCCGTCTGGCGAACTCTTCGGACCGCTACCGTCCGGCGCTTCCACTCCTGATGGACTGGCTCGAACGGTCAGAGTCCCCGGACAACCGCGGATGGATCCTGCATGCGCTCGGAAAGGCCTGGGCTCGACCGGCTGTGAACCAGTCCCTGGTCGATGCGTTCCGGACGGAGCCGGACGACGGCGTCCGATGGATCGCCGGCAGCGCCATCGAGCTGTCCTGGGATGACCGCTGGTTCGACGACGTCGTCGAACTCGTGCAGAACCCGGCGCACGGACACGCACGGCAGATGGCGGTCTCCGGGCTCGGCAAGTCGAAGCGTCGAGAAGCCGTCGCGGTCCTCCTGGCACTCGTCGACGACCCGGACGTGCGCGGCAACGCGATCAGCGCACTCGCGCGCCTGCGTGCGCCCGCAGCCATTCCGGTGTTCCTGGACGCGCTGGAGAACGGCCCACAGTGGGCTCGGCGATCAGCTCGACGCGCGCTGGAGCACTTCGACGCGCTGCCCCCGGCGTTGCCGAAGGCCGCGCCGAAACGGGCCCGCTCGCCCCGCGATGGCAACTGGTACCGGTCGACCGAGTGGAATGCGGCGATCGCCGAGGCGTTCGAGGGGCGCCTGGCGCGATCCCGGTCGTCACGAGGCGAGTACCTCCGGATCCAGGGCAGCACGCTCGCGAACAGGGAGCAGGCCGACGAACCCACCAGGGAGGCTGGTCGCGCACTCCTGTGGCAGTACATCGCGGAACACGAACAGGCGAAGGGATCTCTCATGAGCATCAACGGGATCCACGAGACCCTCGGCTCGTCCTACGTGATCTCCCATCGATTGGACGATGCGGTGGACGAGTACCGGCAAGCGCTCCGCGGTATCGCGGAATGCGGGAGCAGCTCGATGACGTCGGGGGCGACCGAGCTCCTCCTCGCCGAGGCGCTGCTCCGGCTGGGCGATGCTGCCTCCCTCGCAGAGGCCGACTCGCTCCTCGTCGAGGTGGAACCGGAGATCCAGAAAACGGGGTTCTTCCGCGATCGGGTCGTTCGCTACCTCACTGCCCGGGCCCGCGTCGCGGCTCGGCGCGGGCGCGCCGAGGAGGCCGCTGGCCATGCGATCGCCGCGCTGACCGTCCTCGACATCAAGGAGGCGCCGCTCCCGCGACACCCGGGCGTCGGTGTTCCGGTGAGCGACCCCGACCTCGTCCGAGAGCTCAGACGGCTGGCGGACGGCGAGTCCGCCGCGCCGAAGCGCCGGCCGCGCTTCGGGCTTCCCTTCGGGCGGCGCCGGCCTTGAGCCCGACGGTTCCGGTCGGCGGATCAGCCGATAGGCGCACTCTCGGCCGCGTCGAGCGGTTGACGTGTTCGATCGGATGTCGGCCCTGACTCCGGCAACCATGCCGCGGCAACCGCACCCACGAGGAGGAAACCGTGCTCGGTCTCATCATCAGCTTGATCATCATCGGACTCATCGCCGGCGCCATCGCGCGACTGGTCATGCCCGGCAAGCAGCACATCTCGATCCCGATGACCATCCTGCTCGGCATCATCGGCTCGTTCGTCGGGGGCTTCCTCGGCTTCCTGATCTTCCAGCACGACCCGATGGACGGCTTCTTCCAGCCGGCCGGCATCATCGGGTCGATCATCGGCGCGATCATCGTGCTGTTCATCTACCTGCGCGTCACCGGCCGCAAGTCGGCTCGCAGCTAGGGTCTACCTCGGCGCTGATCGCGCCCCGCAACGAACATCGCGCCCCGTCTCGACGGGGCGCGATGTTCGTTGCGGGGCGCGACGGGGTCAAGCGGGCAGGAGGGCCGCCGCCGCCAGGTCTGCCCAGAGCGCGTCGGGGACGGGCACCGCGGCACGAGCGGCGTTCTCACGGACCTGCGCTGCCGACTGGGCACCGACGGCGACCGTGCGGACCGCTGGTGCCCGGCGCGGGAACGCGAGCGCGGCCTCCGGCAGCGTCACCCCGTGCCGTGCGCAGACCGCGGCGAGCGCCCGGGCCCGATCGACCAGCGACGACGGGGCCGGGCCGTAGTCGTACGTGGTACCCGGTGCGGGGAGCGGGTTGCTCAGGAGCCCGGAGTTGTAGACGCCGACCGCGACCACGTCGACCCCGAGCGACGCACACCGCGCGACGAGCTCGGCCGCGGGCTGTTCGAGCAGCGTGTACCGCCCGGCGAGCATGATGACGTCGCAGATGCCCGTGTCCACGGCGGCCGACAGCGCCGACACCGAGTTCGAGCCGACGCCGACGGCCTGCACGACGCCCTCGTCCCGCAGGCTCGCGAGCGCCGGCAGCGCCTGAGCCAGCCCGTCGGACAGCGAGTACACGTCGGGGTCGTGCAGGTACGCGACGTCGACGTGGTCGAGCCCGAGCCGCACGAGGGACTCGTCGAGCGACCGACGGACCCCTGATGCCGAGGGGTCCCACTGCCGCACGGGGTCGTCCGGCACCGCGAACCCGTCCGCGTCGACCCCGTCACCCGGGCCCGGTACCAAGAGCCTCCCGACCTTCGTCGACACCCGGTACGAGTCCCGCGGCCGCCCGGCGAGCGCCGCCCCGAGCCGCCGTTCGGACAGCCCGACCCCGTAGTGCGGCGCGGTGTCGAACCCGCGCACCCCGGCGTCCCACGCGGCGCCGACCGTGGCGCGGGCGTCCTCGTCGGAGACCTCCCGCAGCAGGTTCCCGATCCCGGCGCACCCGAGCCAGAAGGGCCCGACGTCGAGGTCGAACGGCACGCTCACGGCTGACTCGCCAGGGTCCACACGAGCGGGACCCCGTCGTCGTCCCCGGAGTAGTCGTCGTCGGCCTCGAGCAGGGGGTTGATCACGGCCTGCCACTCGGCGTTGACGGGGTCGTCCGCCAACGAGCGACGCATCGCCCGGTAGTCGGCGACCTCGATCAGGTGGACGAGGTCCTGGCCGTCGCGCCAGATGCTCCAGTTCGACACCCCGGCGGCACGGAGCCGGTCGGCCAGCGCCGCCGGGACGGCGGCGTGCACGCGTTCGTACTCCGCCTCCGCCCCGCTCCGCAGTCGCGTCCGCGAGAGGATCCGCTGCATCAGTCGCGCAGGAACAGCTCGACGACGGGCACGGCGACGTCCGGTCGGACGATCGGCAGCGTCAGGGTCAGCGTCCCTGCCGGCTGCCCACCGAGCCCGGTGTTCTGCGCCCGGGTCCCCGGCGGGATCTCGCGGTAGTGGATCTCGGACGCGTCGTTGAGCAGCTGCGCGTACTCGACGCGGCCGGCGAGGTCGGGCAGGTGCACGTGCTCGAACGGCCACGTGAACAGGTGCAGGTACAGCCGGTTGCCGTTCTGCGTGTAGACGGTGCCCGCCGGTGCCCGGAAGGACGAGGGCCCGGCGCCGTACACCGATCGTGCGTGCCGGTCCATCCACGACCCGATCTCAGCGAGCGCCGTCCGGGCGACCCCGTCGAACTCGCCGCGACCGGTGGGTCCGACGTTGAGGAGCATGTTCCCGTTGTTCGACACCCCGTCGACGAGCATCCGGACGAGCAGGTCGGTGCTCTTCACGTTGAGGTTGTCACGGTCGTAGCCCCACGAGCCGTTGAGCGTCTGGCACGCCTCCCACGGCACCTGGACCCCGTCGACCTCCATCGGCTTGTCCGGCTGGTACTGCTCCGGCGTGACGATGTCGCCGGGCAGATCGAGCCGGTCGTTGACGATGATGCCGGGCTGGAGCCGACGGGTCAGCTCCAACAGCTCCGAGGATCCCCAGTCGTCGCGGCCCTTGCCGCCCCAGATGTCCTCGTGGTCGTTGTCCCGGTACGAGAAGTCGTAGAACAGGTAGTCGATCCGTCCGTAGTCGGTCAGCAGCTCCGTCACCTGTCCGTGCAGGTACTCCCGGTACCGCGCCATGTCCCGGCCCTCGTTGAGCTCCGCGATGGCGGACTCGCCGTCGTCCCGTCGCGGGTGCACCCCGTCGATGGTGAAGTCCGGGTGGTGCCAGTCGATGAGCGAGTGGTAGAACCCGACCCGGAGCCCCTCGGCGCGGACGGCGTCGACGAACTCGCGGACGATGTCCCGGCCGAACGGCGTGTTCGTCGCCTTGTAGTCCGTCAGCGCCGAGTCCCAGAGCGCGAACCCCTCGTGGTGCTTCGTGGTGAGCACGACGTACTTCATGCCGGCCTCCCGCGCACGCCGAGCCCAGTCGGCGGCGTCGAACAGGTCGGGGTCGAAGTGGTCGAAGTACTTCTGGTAGTCCTCGTCGGTGATCCGCTCGCGGTTCTTCACCCACTCGTGCCGGGCGGGCAGGGCGTAGAGCCCCCAGTGGATGAACATGCCGAAGCGGTCGTGGGTGAACCAGGCGGGCAGGCCGCTGGCGGCGGGGTCGACCTGCGGCTCTGCAGGTGCGGTGATGGTCATGGTGGCCAGTGTTCCTTTCAGGAGTGCAGCACGTCACCGGCCGCCGAGGCCGGAGGTGACGATGCCCTTGACGAGGTGCTTCTGGAGCAGGACGAGCAGGATGACGGTCGGCAGCATCGAGATGACCGACGCGGCCATGACGAGGTTCCACTCGGAGCCCTGCTGCCCGAAGAACTGCTGCAGGCCGAGCGGGATGGTGCCGTGGGCCTCCACGTCGTTCACGACGACGAGCGGCCACAGGAACGAGTTCCAGTACGAGATGAACGAGAACACCGCGAGCACCGCCATCGTCGGTCGGGCGAGCGGCATCATCACCGAGAAGAAGGTCCGGACGGGTCCGGCGCCGTCCACCCGTGCGGCGTCGTCGAGCTCCTGCGGCACGGTGAGGAAGAACTGCCGGATCAGGAAGGCGCCGAGCGCGGTGAACGCCCACGGGATGATGAGCGCCTGGAACGTGTCGACCCACCCGAAGCCCTGCATCATCACGTACATCGGGATGACGAGGACGTCCTGCGGGATCATCAGCGTGACGAGGAACAGCATGAACACCGTGTTCCGCCCGCGCCAGCGCAGGCGTGAGAACGCGTACCCGGACAGCACCGCCACGGCGACGTTGATCGCGGTGCCGACCGCCGCGACGAACACCCCGTTGAGGATGAACCGCGCGAACGGCAGGTAGGTGAACGCCTGGACGTAGTTGCTCCACTCGAGCGACCGCCCCCAGAGCGTCGGCGGGGTGGTGAAGACCTGGTCGGCGGGCTTCAGGCTCGTCGCGACCATGTACACGAGCGGCGAGACGAACAGCAGGGCGACGAGGCACAGCAGGGCGTACCCGATGGCGTGCCGCACCCGCCCCGGCCGTGGTGCAGTCTTCGTCCTCGCGACGGCGCGGGGGTTGACCGACCGGTTCGACGTGGTGGCGAGGCCGCCGCGGACCGCTTCACTCATAGTGCACCCACCGCTTCTGCCCGAGGAACTGGACGGCCGTGATCCCGAGGATGATGACGAACAGCACCCACGCGCCGGCCGATGCCAGGCCGAGCTGCTGGTTCTGGAAGCCCGTGTTGTAGATGTACTGCACGAGGGTCTCGGTCGCGGTGCCCGGGCCGCCCTTCGTGAGGACGAACGGCTGCACGAACACCTGGAACGAGGTGATCAGCGTCATCATCGTCGCGAAGAACACCGATGGTGAGATGAGCGGGAACTTGATCGCCCAGAAGGTCTGCCAGGCGTTCGCCCCGTCGAGCTGCGAGGCCTCGATCTGGTTCTCCGGCACCGCGTCGAGCGCCGCCGAGAAGATCAGCATGTTGTAGCCGAAGCCCTGCCACACGCTCATCGCGACGATCGCGAGCATCGCCCAGTGCTCGTCGGCGAGGAAGTTCGGTGCGTGCACCCCGACGGTGGACTGCAGCGTCGCGTCGATCGCACCTCCCGGCTGGTACAGCATCCGCCACACCACGACGTTCGCGACGATCGGCGTGATGGTCGGGATGAAGAACAGCACCCGGAACACGTGTCGACCCGCGATCCTCGGTGTCAGCCAGGCGGCGAGCCCGAGCGACACGACGAGGTTGAGCGGCACGTACAGCACCACGAACAGCGCCGTGTTGAGGGTGACCGTGCGGAACACCGGGTCGGCGAAGAGCCGCGCGTAGTTCTCGATGCCGGCGAACGACCGTGCGCCGAGCGTCGGCCAGTTCATGAAGCTCACGACGAGCGACGCGATGATCGGGAACGCCGTGAACACGACGAGGCCGATGGAGTGCGGCGCGGCGAACGCGGCACCCCACCAGGTGCGGCGCCCGACCGGGCCTGGGTCGCCGCCCTGCCGGTTCGGCGTGGCCGTGCCGGCCGCCACGGCGGTCGCGACCGCCGGGACGGCCGCGGCGGCCGGTGGGTCCTGGATGGTGGTCATGCGACGACCTCCTCGTCGTTCGCGCGGTCCTGGGGGTGGGATGGGACGGACTGGAGGCTCGGATCACGTCGCGAGCGCGGCCTCCAGTCCGTCAGCTGGTCACTGGGTGCCGAGCTGGCCGGCGATGGAGGACATGGTCTCCTTGCCGGAGGTCTGCCCGTTCACCGCCTGGAGCGCGTACTGCGTGAACAGCTGGGACAGCTGGTCGCTCTGCTTGTTGCCGAGCAGCGGCGACGACTTCGCGAGTGCCGCCTTGAGCGCGGGCTCCGCGCCCTCGATGCCGGCGCTGGAGTACCAGGCGGCCTGTGCCGCGGTCCGACCGGGGAACGCGCGTCCCTGCTCGGCGAGCGAGGTCAGGACCTTCTCGCTGGTCATCGTCTGCACGGCCTTGAACGCCTGCTCCGGGTACTTGCACTGCTTCGAGACGCCGAAGCCGGAGCCGGCCGCGAAGGTCGACGGGCCGGACGTCCCGGCGGGGAGCGTCGTCACGCCGAGGTCGAACTTGACCTTGGCCTTCTGGCTGATGAGCGACCACGGACCGTCGGTGTACATCGCCACCTTGCCCGCGGCGAAGTCGTTGCCCGGTGTCGACGAGTCGGACGACGCCTGCGTCGCGTAGCCCTTCTTCACCAGGCTGGCCATCCAGTCCAGGCCGTCCGCGAACTTCGCGTTCGACGCGTCGAGCTTGCCGCCTGCGGTGATCACCCGGCCGCCGTTGTAGCCGTAGATCATCGACTCCAGATTGAGGTCGGCCACCGTCGAGCCGTACTCGGTGATGCCCTTCGCCTTGAGCGCCGCTCCGGCCGCCTCGAAGTCGTCGACGGTCCAGCCGGGCTGCGGCTCGGCCACACCGGCCTGCTTGAAGAGGTCCCGGTTGTAGAACATCATGATGGGCCCGGTGTCGTACGGCAGCCCGTAGAGCTTCCCATCCACCTTCATGCCGTCGAGCGCGGTGCTGTCGAACGCCGACAGGTCGGTGCCGTCCTTCTTGGCGAGGTCGTCGAGCGGCAACAGCGACTCGGTGTAGTTCGCCGCGCGGAGCGACTGCATGCTCACGACGCACTGGGCGCTCCCGGCGCTCAACTGCGTGCTGAGCTTCGTGAAGTAGTTCTCGAACGGAGCGCCTTGGATCGTCAGGGTGATGCCGTCCTCGCTCTTCACGGTGTCGGCGACCTTCTGCCAGGCGGCCTTGTCCTCCTTCCCGGCGATCCACATGGACCAGGTCAGGGCGTCCTTCGACTGGCTCCCGCCGGCGCTGCTGCCGGAGGAACAGCCGCTGAGCACGAGGGCCGCGGCTGCTGCCGCCGCGAGCCCGGCGATGATGCGTCGTCGTTGCATCGGAGTCTCCACTTCGTCGTGGTGATCGGGTGAGGGGGTGTGGTCAGGCGACGCGGACCGCGTCGCGTGGGGAGTCGACGGCCCAGACCGGGCCGTCGGGGAACTCGTACGTGTCGAGGGAGTCGGCGAGCATCTCGGTGCCGGCTCCGGGAGCGGTGGGGGGCCAGTAGCGGCCGTCGTGCACGTCGACCGGGGTCACGAAGTGCTCGTGGAGGTGGTCGACGTACTCGATGCAGCGGGTGTCGAGGTCGCCGGACAGCGCCACGGCGTCGAACATCGACAGGTGCTGCACGGCCTCGCAGAGCCCGACGCCGCCGGCGTGTGGGCAGACCCGGACGCCGTACTTGGCGGCGAGGAGCAGGATCGCGAGGTTCTCGTTGACACCGGCCACGCGGGTCGCGTCGATCTGCAACACGCGCATCGCCTCGGCCTGGATGAGCTGCTTCGCGATGACCCGGTTCGCCATGTGCTCCCCCGTCGCGACCGGGATCGGGGCGATGCGGCGGGCGATCTCGGCGTGGGCGAGCACGTCGTCGGGGCTCGTCGGCTCCTCGACCCAGGCGATGTCGAACGGTCGGAGTCGATCGATCCACGCCACCGCCTCGTCGACGTCCCACCGCTGGTTCGCGTCGACGGCGATGCGGATGTCCGGACCGACGACGGCACGGGCGATCCCCATCCGGCGGACGTCCTCGTCGACGTCGCCGCCGACCTTGAGCTTGATCTGCGTGAAGCCCTCGTCGACGGCCTCCCGGCACAGGCGGGCGAGCTTGTCGTCGTCGTAGCCGAGCCAGCCGGGGGTGGTCGTGTACGCCGGGTAGCCCTGCGCTTCGAGCCGCGCTCGACGGCCCGCGCGGAGCGGCTCGGCCTCGCGGAGCATCGCGAGCGCCTCGGCGGGGGTGATCGCGTCGGTGAGGTAGCGGAAGTCCACCAGGTCGACGAGCTCCTCGGGCGCGAGGCCGGCGAGGTGCGCCCAGAGCGGCTCCCCTGCGCGCTTCGCCCTGAGGTCCCAGAGGGCGTTCACGACGGCGCCGATCGCCATGTGCATGACGCCCTTCTCCGGGCCGAGCCAGCGGAGCTGCGAGTCGTGCACGAGTTCGCGCCAGGTGCCGCCCATGTCCGCCAGGAGGGCTTCGGCGTCACGACCGACGACGTGTCCGCGGAGTGCGGCGATGGCGGCTTCCTGGACCTCGTTGCCGCGGCCGATGGTGAAGACGAAGGCGGATCCCGCGAGCCCGTCGAGTGCGTCGGTCGTGACCTCGACGGTCGCGGCGGAGTAGTCGGGCGCCGGGTTCATGGCGTCGGACCCGTCGTGTTCCCGAGAGGTCGGGAACCGGATGTCGCGCACGCGCAGACCGGTGATGCGGCTCATCGTGTCTCCTGCCCGTCCGGTCTCCGTCGACCGAACGAGGTAATCAAAACATCCGATGTCTACCGCGTCAAGCGTCTATTTCGTCACGTTCTGGCGTCATGACCGCCGCAACCACCCGATGACTGCCGCTGGTCGTGTCGCACGGCCGGGCCGCGCCGGGTGGTCACGACATGCCGTCGGCGTGCCGCCGAGCGGTCACCATCAGTCGCTCCGCGGGCCGGGTCGCACGGCCGGGCCGCGCCGAGTGGTCACGACATGCCGTCGGCGTGCCGCCGAGGGTGCACGAAGTGTCGCCTCGCAGGCCGGCAGGCGACGACTCGCGACCAGTCGGCGGACGTGAGCGGCAAGTCGTGACACCTCGGGGCAGCGAGAGACGGGCGGCGGACGGGAGGCCCGTGGCGGGCGGACACGAGCCTCCCGTCCGACGGGCAGTCGCGACGCGACCTGCCGCAGACGCGCGCCGAGTGGTCACGACATGCCGTCGGCGTGCCGCCGAGGGTGCACGAAGTGTCGCCTCGCGGGCCGGCAGGCGACGACTCGCGACCAGTCGGCGAACGTGAGCGGCACGTCGTGACACCTCGGAGCAGCGAGAGACCGGCGGCGGACAGGAGGCCCGTGGCGGGCGGACACGAGCCTCCCGTCCGGCGGGCAGTCGCGACGCGACCTGCCGCAGACGCGCGCCGAGTGGTCACGACATGCCGTCGGCGTGCCGCCGAGGGTGCACGAAGTGTCGCCTCGCGGACCGGCAGGCGACGACTCGCGACCAGTCGCCGGACGTGAGCGGCACGTCGTGACACCTCGGGCTACCAGGAGGCGCGCACACTGGCTCAGGACGCGGCGAGCCGGCCCATCTCGGCGACCACGCCGCGGACGCGTGCAGCGAGCTCGTCGCGCGAGCCGACGGTGACGCGGTGCGCGGTCTCGATGACCGCGGCCATCACGAGGGTCGTGGCCGTCCGGGCGGTGTCCGCGTCGGTGCGTTCGCACGCGACCTCGTACACCGCGAGCCGCGCATCGGCCATCCACTGCAGCATCGTGGGGACCATCTCGGGGCGGGCCTGGACGAGCGCCTTCATCCGGGAGCGGTCCTCGGGGAGCTCCACCGTGGACGCGACGAGGTCGCAGAGGTCGTGGACGAGTTGCCCCTCCGAGGCGAGGAACGCCTCGCGCGCGTGGTGCGGGATCGCCGTTCCAGGCAGCCCGAGGGCGGCGTGCCCCTTCGAGGAGAAGTAGTTGAAGAAGGTCCGGGTGGAGACGCCGGCCTCGGCGCAGATCTCCTCGACGGTCACGCCGGCGAGTCCGCGGTCGGTGACGAGTGCGAGCGCGGCTTCGTGCATGGACTGCCGGGTGCGCTGCTTCTTGCGCTCCCGGAGGCCGCAGTGCTCGTCGTCGGTGGCGGTGGCGTCCGTGGCGGGCGCTTCGGTGGTGCTCACGGGGTGCTCCTGGTGCGGGTCGGGGCCTCCCGCAGTGCTGCGGGAGGCCCCGATGGTGCCTAGTTCGCCGAACGCGGGCCCTGGACGGGGATCGAACCGGTGGACGGCGCCGTCGGCGAGCCCATCGTGTTCGCGGCCTCGACGGCCTGGGCCTCGAGGTCGTCGGCGGTGCCGTCGGCGTCGGCCTGCTCCTGCAGGGCCGAGCTCTTGCGGAGCGGCGGCGCCTTGAAGAACCAGCTGAGGACGAACGCCAGCAGGATCACGGCGAAACCGACCCAGTAGACGGTCACGGCCGAGGTGTTGAACCCGGTCATGAAGGGCCGCGTGAGCGCCGGTGCCGCGCCGTTGAGGTAGGAAGTGTCGCTCGTCTCGGAGCTGCTGCTGCTGCTCGAGGAGGACGATGCCTTGTCCATCTGCTTGACGACACCGGGGACGACCTGGTCGACCCAGTACGTGCGCTCGGCCTTGTCGGACCAGTCGACGACCAGTGCGCCGTTCTCGACCGTGGCGTGCGCCTTGTCGGCGGCAGCGGCGAGCGCCTGGCTCTCCGCCTGGGGCAGTGCGGCGGCGACCTGCTGGTCGATGACGCCCTGCGCCGCGGCGGCCGGGACTGCGCCTGCTGCGACCTGCTGCTGGACGGCAGCGGTCACCTGCTGCGTGACGGCCTGGTCGGCGGCCTGCTTCGCGGCGCTCGTCGCGTCGGTCAACCCGGAGGAGACCTGCTGCTTGATCGGGGTGACGATCGGGTTCCAGATCTGGTCCATGACGCCCTGGTTGGCCTTCGCCGACGCGACGGTCGGGTTGAGCGCGGCGTCGAGCGCATCGGTCAGGTTCTGCTTGTCGGCCGTGGCGTGCACGATGTTCGCCGGCATGATCGAGAACAGGACGCTCAGGAGCACCGCGGTGCCGAGCGTTCCACCGATCTGGCGGAAGAACGTCGCCGAGCTCGTCGCCACACCCATGTCACGTGGCTGGACCGAGTTCTGCGAGGCGAGCGTGATGCTCTGCATGAGCTGACCGAGGCCGAGCCCGATGAGGAACATGCCGATCATCAGGAACCAGAGCGGCTTGTCGATCGTCATGAACGTCAGGACGACGTAGCCGATCGAGACCAACGCGGTCCCGATGACCGGGAATTGGCGGTACTTGCCCGTGCGGGCGACGATCTGGCCGGAGGCGATCGACGCGATCATCAGGCCACCGATCATCGGCAGCGTGGCGAAGCCCGACTCGGTCGGGGTCAGCCCGGTCACGATCTGCAGGTACAGCGGGATGGTCAGCATGGCGCCGAACATCGCGAAGCCCACGAGGAAGCCGAGGATGGTCGCCATCGAGAACACGCCGGAGCGGAAGAGCTTCAGCGGGATGATCGCGTCGTCCTTCATGAGCGTCTCGATCACCAGGAACGCGACGAGGCCCACGGCACCGGTCACGTAGCAAGCGATCGCGCCGGCCGAGCCCCAGCCCCAGGTGCGGCCCTGTTCGGCCACGAGGAGCAGCGGGACCAGGGTCACGATGACCGAGGTGGCACCCCACCAGTCGATGCGCGGCTTCGCCTTGGCGTCACCGAACTTCGGGAGGTGCAGGAACGCGATGACCATGAGCAGCGCGCCGACGCCGATCGGGACGTTGATGAGGAACACCCAGCGCCATCCGGTGACACCGAGGATGCTCGACGCACCGGCGAAGAGCCCACCGATGAGCGGGCCGATGACCGAGGAGATGCCGAAGACGGCGAGGAAGTAGCCCTGGTACTTGGCACGTTCACGCGGGGCGAGGATGTCGCCCATGATCGCCAGCGGCAGCGACATCAGCGCACCGGCACCGATGCCCTGGAAGGCACGGAAGGCGGCGAGCATGATCATCGACGTCGACATGGTCGAGAGCAGCGATCCGAGGATGAAGACCGCGATGCCGAAGATGTAGAGCGGGCGACGACCGAAGACGTCGGAGAGCTTGCCGTAGATCGGCGTGGTGATCGTGCTCGCGATGAGGTACGCGGTCGTCACCCAGGCCTGCTGGTCGAGTCCGTGCAGGTCGTCGCCGATGGTGCGGATCGCCGTGCCGACGATCGTCTGGTCGAGCGAGGACAGGAACATCCCGGCCATGAGGCCGTAGATGACGAGGAGGATCTGGCGGTGCGACATGATCGGCTTGCCCGGCGTGCTCGCCGGTGCTGATGATCGCCCGCGCTGCACCTCGACGGGTGCGGTGGCAGTTGACATGGGGGTCCTTCTGGAGTGCTGATGGCGGATCGGTGCGCGTCGGTGCGTGGTGGTCGCGAGGGACGCCGGGGCTTGCGCGGCGGGTCAACCTTGCAGACGCTGCAACTTTACACCACAGGCACGTTTGCCGCCAATGCAAACTTTCTCATTGCGCACGTTTGGTGAACACACCCTCAGGTAGCGTCGAGGCATGGGGCGAACGACCTGGACCGATGTACCGGCGAGGCTGCGGGAGCAGGTCGAGGAACTGCTCGGGAGTCGGGTGGTCACGGCCGGATCGCAGGCCGGTGGGTACTCCCCCGGCGGGGCCGACCGGGTGGTGACCGACTCCGGTCGACGGGCGTTCGTCAAGACGCTGTCGCGCCGGACGAACCCGGACGGGTACGGCTTCCACGAGCGTGAGGCAACGGTGATGGCGCACATCCCGCCGAGCGTGCAGGCGCCCCGCCTGCTCGGCACGCTGCGCGCCTCCGTGCACGACGACGACTGGATCGCCCTGGTGCTGGACGACGTCGACGGTGCGCACCCCGGCAGCGCGGACGTCACCGCCGTGCTCGACGCGCTCGACACCCTGCCCGTCGCGGCCGGCCCGCTCGCCGACCTGCCACGTGCAGCACCGGACCTCGCCGAGGAGTTCGCCGCGTGGGACCGGATGCTGGCAACCGGGCTCGACGCCACCACGGGGGCGGGCGATCCCGTGGTCCCACCCGACGTCGCCGCCCACGCCGCCCGCTTCGCCGAGGTCGCGCGCGCCGGTGCCGCGGCGGTCGACGGCGAGCACCTCGTCCACCTCGACTGCCGTGCGGACAACCTGCTCGTCGACGCGGACGGCGTCGTGTGGGTGGTCGACTGGCCGTGGGCGGGGATCGGCGCGCACTGGCTCGACCCGCTCACCTACCTGCTCGACGCCCTGGTGCGGGGCGACGACGTCGACGTCGAACACCACCTGGCGACGCACCGGGTGTTCGACGGCGCGACACCGGAGGCGGTCGACGCGGTCCTCGCCGGACTCGCCGGGATGTTCTTCGAGAAGGCCGGCCGTCCCGCACCGCCGAACATGCCGACGATCCGCGCGTTCCAGCGGGCAGAGGGCATCGCTGCCGCACGGTGGCTCCTCCATCGGGGGCACTGACCGGAATCCGCAGCCCCCTGCCCGGTTGTGCCACAATCGCGGAGCCGGTGACGAGGCCGGCTGCTCGAGGGGGTACCGGTGTTCTGGTCGCGCAGCATCCGCCGACGTCCGGCCGCCGCGACCGTCCTCGCCTTGCTCGCCCTGGTCGCCACAGTGGTCTCCGTGCTCGCGCCACTCCTCCTGCGTGCCGTCGAGCAGGCGAACCTCGATGCCACGATCCGCGACGCCGGCCTCGGCGGGACGTCCATCGCAGCATCGGCGGAGATCCCGGACCACCAGCTGAACGAGGCCGAGGGGGCCGTCGTCGCCACCACCGCCTCGGCGTCCGATGCCCGCCGGTGGCTGCCGGGCGTCGTCGTGGCCGAGTCCTCGGCGTCGGCGTCCTACGTGGTCCCCGACCAGCGCCCCCAGCAGACCAGGAGCGTGCAGCTCGCCGGGCTCGCGACCGACTGCCGGAAGGCCGGGCTCAGCGACGGCCACTGCCCGTCCGGTCCCGACGAGGTGCTCGCGACGTCCGGGTCCGACGTCGCCACCGGAACACGACTCCGCGTCACCGTGCAGTCCGTCCCCGAGCAGGTCCTGATGCTCCGGGTGGTGGGCACGTACGACCCGGACAGCCGCGTGGGGCGCATCGCAGCGGGTGCCGGCAAGCTGTTCGGCAGCGGGGGCGACGGCGATCCGGACCTCGTGATGTCCCTCGGCGGCTTCGAGGAGCTCGCGCTCGAGGGCAACGTCTGGTCCGTGGCGACGCTGGCCCCCGGACTCCGCCTCGACGAGGTGCCGGCCGTTGTCGAGGACGTCCGTGCGACGAACGACGCGACGCTCACCACCACCGGCGCAGACTCGGCCGTCTCGGTCCAGCAGCGGATCGACGTGCTCGTCGACCGGGTGGCCGACGGCAACGACGCCGCGACGGTGATCGTGGCGGTCGCTGCGCTGCAGGCGATCGTCCTCGCGTGGTTCGCCCAAGGTGTGGCGGCAGGACGCATCGGTCAGGCACGCGCCGCGGAGTGGGGACTCACACGACTCCGAGGCCTCCCGGCCCGGCGACGACTGGTCACCGTGCTCGCGGAGCCGGTCATCGCGACCGTCGTCGGTGCCGCGGTCGGCTCGGTGGTCGGGTTCGCACTCGCGGCGGCCTGCGCGCCGCTCCTGCTCGGCGCCGACGCGCCCGCTGTCGAACCGTTCCGTGCACCGGTGCTCGCCGCCCTCGCAGCATCGCTCCTCGGCTCGTTGGTCGCACTCGTCGTCGCGAGTGCTCGTGCCGCACGTGTGCCGCTGGTCGACCTCCTGCGCCGGGTCACCGAGCCGCGCACCCTCTCGCGGACGGGAGCGGTCGTGCAGGCCGTCGCCGTGATCGCGGCCGTCGTGGGCATCGCGGCGGTCGTGACCCAGCCGCGCATCTCCGGGCCGGGCGTCGCGCTCCTCGCCCCGACGCTCGTGGCCGTGCTCCTCGCCGTGGTCGCCCTGCGGGTCGGTGTGGCCGTCGTGCGCCGACGTGCCGTCCGACCGGCGCGGTCGCTCACCGAGTTGCTCGTCGTCCGCCGCATCGCGAGGACCCCGTCCGTGCTGACGACCGCCGTCGTCGTCGTGATGGGCGTCGCACTCGCGGTGTCCTCGAGCCAGACCGCGGTCCTGGCCGTCCGGCTGGCCGACGACCGCGCCGCGGCCGTCCTCGGGGCCGCGACGGTCCTCGACGTCGAGGTCGGAGCGGGACGGTCGTTCGTCGGGGGTGTCCGCGACGCGGATCCCGACGGTCGGTCGGCGATGGCCGTGGAGACCACGACGAGCGGCAGCGGCGTCGGGCGGCTCGTCGCGCTCGACTCGACGCGGCTGGCTGCGGTCAGTGCGTGGGACCCGGCGTGGGGCGGCCGCGACGTCGCCGCGCTGGAGCGGTCACTCCGACCCTCCGGTCACAGCCCGCTCCGGATCACCGGCGAGCGGCTCTCGATCACCCTCGCGGACGTCGGGGCTCCGGACGGGACCGCCGCACAGACGCTCCAGACCGCGGACCAGGACGACGTCGACCTCGTCGCGGTCGTCCAGGCGGCGGACGGGTGGCACCACGTCGACCTCGGCGGTGTGCGGGCCGGGACCCTGACCAGCGCTGCCGGGGCGGTGCCGTGCAGCGCCGGGTGCCGCCTGGTGTGGCTCGGGCTCGAGACCCACGACTCCGAGTCGACGCCGTACGGTCTCGGTGCCACCGTCACCGCCATCGACGTCGACGGCCGTGCGGTGTCGTCGTCCTGGCTCGACCCGGACCGCTGGCGGGACCGCATCGGTGAGAACAGCCTCCCGAGCGGCGGCCCGAGCGCGACGATCGGTGCGCACGCGGACGGCCTGCGTGTCTCGTGGCTCGACCCGACCGGGCAGGGGTCGCCGAGCATCGCACCGTGGGACTCCCCCGAACCGCTCCCGGCGGTCGTCGGGAAGGGGACGGCGCTCCAACCGTTCGCGGGCGTGCGGGACGGCGCGCTCGGGATCGGGTTGAACGGCGAGTCCCTCGTCCTCCGCGTGGTCGACAGGGCACCGGCGCTCCCCCGCGTGCTCGGCGACGGCGCACTCGTCGACCTGTCCACGGCCGGACGGGTCACCGATCCGCGCGGCGGGGGTTCCACCCACGAGGTCTGGGTCGCCCCGGGAGCGACGGCACGCGTCACCGCTGCACTACGGACACAAGGCATCACCGTGACCGGACACCGGACCCTGGCCGACGCCGAGCGTCGCGCCGAGCGGGCTGCGCCGGTGCTCGGAGCGCTCGTGGGCCTCCCGGTGGCCGGCGCAGCACTCGCGCTGACGCTCGTCGTCGTCGCCGGGGTCGGCGTGATCGGCGCCAGGACGCGACGAGAGGACGCCCGCGTGCTGCGCACCGCCGGCTTCGGTCGACGCGCGCTCCGGCGCTCGCTGCTGCTCGAGCCCTTCCTCCCCGCGGCGGCCGCGACCGTCGTCGGCGCGATCGCGGGGACCGCGGCCACGCTGCTCACCGCCGCACGCCTCCCGCTCCGGGCACAGGCACTCCCGCCGATGGGCGTCCCCGTGGGCCCGGTCACCGTGCTCGTCGTCACGGTGTCCGTCCTGGTCGTCGCGTTCGCCGTCTCGGTGCTCGTCGCCAGGAGCGGAGCCCGGCCGACGAGGGACGGGGGTGCGCGATGACCACGCCAGCGTTCCGCGCTGCCGGACTCGTGCACGTCTACCGCGAGGCCGAGGTCGACGTCGCCGCGCTCCGGGGCATCGACCTCACCGTCCCGTCCGGCCAGCGGGTGGCGCTCCTCGGCCCCTCCGGCTCGGGCAAGTCGACGCTGCTCTCCATCGCGGCCGGGCTGATGCGCCCGAGTGCCGGGACCGTCACCGTCGGCGACCAGGACCTCGGGACCGCCGGCCGACGCGACCTCGAACGCCTCCGACGCGACGTCCTCGGGCTGATGCTCCAGGGCACGGACGTCAACCTGATCGGCCACGAGTCGGCACACGCCAACGTGGCGTGGTCGGTGCGCGGCATCGCCGGACGGGACACGAGCCTCGGCGACCGGGTGCTCGCCGCCGGCGGGGTGCCCGACGACGACCGCCCCGTCGCCGAGCTGTCGGTCTCGCACCGGCAGACCGCGGCGCTCGCCGTCGCACTCGCTCCCCGGCCCCGGCTGCTCCTCGCCGACGAACCGACCAGTCGGCTCGACGGTCGCGCACGAGACGTCCTGCTCGACCTGCTCGTCGAGGAGACCGCTCGCGAGGACATCGCCGTGCTGCTCGTCACACACGACGAGCGGGTCGCGCGCCGGATGGAGCGGATGGTGCACCTCCGCGACGGCCGGGTCGGCGAGGAGGACTCCGGGTCCGGCCGTCGGGCGGTGGTCGCGGCCGACGGGTCCGTCCCCATCCCCCAGCACCTGCGGGCGGACTGGCCGACCGGGTCCCTGGTCACCGTGGAGCCGGACGGTGCCGGCGGCCTGCGGGTGCGCCACGCGCACGACGGCGACCAGCCCGCCGTCGACGTGCACGGCGACCGGCCCGACGACGGGCCCGCCAACCGGCCCGCCGACCGGCCCGACGACGGGAGGGCTCCGTGACCGTGCTCCACTTCCACCGGTTCGTCGTCCGGCTCGACGACCACGAGGTCCTCGCCGTCGACGGCGAGTTCGCAGCAGGCTCGGTCCTGGTCCTGAACGGCGAGGACGGCGCCGAGGTGTCCGCAGCGCTCGCAGCGGTCCTGGACGCCGTCACCGCCGCGGCCGGGCAGGACCGGCTCCTCGACGTGCCGGCGCACGTCGCTGTCGACGGAACCGTCCGGGTGACCGATGCGTCCGACCCGCTGGCCGCCGCGATGACCAGGGACCACGGCCTCCTCGGTGCGTTGACCGCGACCGAGAACGTCGCACTCGGGGTCCTCGCCCACGCACGGGAGCACTCCCGTCCCGCGCCGGTCGACGCAGTGGCGGCCGCCCTCGACGCCGTCGGAGTCCCGGATGCGGTCAGGCACAACCTCGCCGAACAGCTCTCCGGTGGACAGCAGCAGCGCGTCGCCCTGGCGCGGGCGCTCGTGGCCGATGCGGCGGTCACGGCACTCGACGACCCGGCGAGCGAGCTCGACCCGGCGTCCGTGGTCGTCGTCGACCGGGCGATCGCGGACGCGGCGGCCCGCGGTGGGGTCGTGCTCGTCGGCCGCTCGGACGACCAGCCGATGCCGCCGACAGCCATGCGCATCCAGGTCGGGGAACGGCGACGGGGCCCGCAGCACGGTCGGCATCGATCGGGGTACCTCGAGGACCCAGGAGACACGTCGGGCACGCGCGTACCGTCGCACCGATGAACGACGAGAACGGAAGCAATCGTCCGGAGGACGACGCCGCACGCCTGGGACTCGTCGTCGTCGGCGAGGCAGCAGCCCTGCACTCCGGTGACGAAGCCGCCTTGGACGCGAGCGAGGACAACATCCGGGAGACCGTGGACGACCTGGTCGACGAGCCGCTGACCCAACGGCAGGAGGAGGTCGTCCAGCGCCTCGCCTCCGCAGGCGGCACCATCGCCGCCGGCCTCAGCGGTGCACTCGCCGCACAGACCGACCGCTCGGTGGACGACGTCCTCGCGGGCGCCGCCCGCGCGGTCGTCTGGCAGCAGCGCATGACCGCGGACCAGGACCGCCGCGTGGAGCGCGACGGCACCGACGAAGCGGCCGCACGCGTCGAGCAGGACGACCAGACCGAACGCGACGCCCACGCCGAGTACGACCGGGACGAGCACGGGGACCGTGGCGGCCGTGTGGACGCCGACCGGAGCGACTCCGACGACCGTCGGCAGGACGGCCACCACCGCGACGACCGCTGACCCGCCGCACCGCGGCGGCCCGTGCCGCGGCGGCCCTCGCCGCGGCGGCCCTCGCCGGTCACCGCGCACCGCGCCGGAGCACGCCGCGCAACACGGGGTCACGAACGAGCAGTCGTCGCGAGCCCTTCCGTAGCGTTGCGCCCATGCCGAAGCGACTCCTGCTCAACGTGTTCGAGATGAACTGCGTCGGACACATCACGCACGGCCTCTGGCGCATCCCGGGCAACAACCGGCACCGCTACAACGACATCCGGTACTGGACCGAGCTCGCACGCACCGCAGAGGCCGGCCAGTTCGACGCGATCTTCATCGCGGACGTCCTCGGTGCCTACGACGTGTACGGCGGCTCCGCTGCGCCGGCGCTCCGCGAGGGCCTGCAGATCCCGAACAACGACCCGATGCTCGTCGTCCCCGCGATGGCCGCCGTCACGGACCACATCGGCTTCGGCATCACGTTCTCCACGAGCTACGAGCCGCCGTTCGCCTTCGCCCGGCGGATGTCGACCCTCGACCACCTGACGAACGGCCGCGTCGGCTGGAACGTCGTGACGAGCTACCTGCCGAACGCCGCCCGGAACTTCGGGCTCGCCACAGAGATCCCGCACGACACCCGGTACGAGATCGCCGACGAGTACCTCGAGGTCCTCTACCAGCTGTGGGAGGGCTCGTGGGAGGACGGAGCCGTCGTCCGTGACGCGGCGAACGGCGTCTACACGGACCCGGACAAGGTGCACCCGATCGATCACGTGGGCGAGCACTTCAGCGTCGCCGGACCGCACCTGTCCGAGCCGTCGCTGCAGCGCACCCCGACGCTGTTCCTGGCGACGGGCTCCCCCGCCGGCATCGCCCGCGCCGGCAAGCACGCCGAGGTCGTCTTCACCGGCGGCCACGGCGTGCAGCGGACCGCCGACGCCGTCCGCGACGCCGCACAGGGCGCCGGTCGCGACCGCGGGGACGTCAAGTTCGTCACGCAGGCAGCGGTCATCACGGCGCCGACCCAGCGCGAGGTCGAGGACAAGGTCGCCCAGTACAAGGACTTCGCCAGCGAGGAGGGCCCGCTCATCCACGGCAGCGTCCCCTTCGACGCCCTGTCGCACCCGCGGAACCGCACGGTCCGCGACGCCCTCGAGGCCGAGGGCGTCGACGGCGGCGAACGACTCGTCGGCCGGGTCGCGCTCGACGCCACGGTCGGCGAGCTCATCGACCGCGTGAACGAGGCGTGGAACGGTGCCTTCTGGGCGGCCGGCGTGCCGGAGGCGGTCACCGAGCAGATCGAGGGGTGGCTCGACGACGACGGCATCGACGGGATCAACCTGCGCCAGTACCACTCGTTCGACACGGTGCGGGACTTCGGCACGTACGTCACGCCGCTGCTGCGCGAGCGCGGTCGCCTCCCCGAGCGCTACGCGGACGGCGAGACGCTGCGCGAGCGCGTGACGGGAGGCCCGGCTCGGCTCCCCGCATCGCACCCGGCCGCCACGTACCGGCACACGAGCGTCCCCGCCTGAGCAGACCGGCGCGCGCTAGGACCCATCACCCGCGCGATGGGAAGCCAAAACGCGCGTAGTGGGTCGGAAAAGACGACCCCCTACGCGCGTTTCGACCTCCTACGCGGGAAAGGACCCGCCAAGGACCCGCGGCGCGAACGCCCGCTACGAGCGCCACCAGGTGTCGAACGGGGTCGCGGGGACCCGGCGCTTGTGCTCGGTGGCGCGGTACCGGGCCTCGATCGCCTCGGCGACCTCGACCGGGACGTCGTGCCCCTGCAGGTACGCGTCGATCTCGGCGTAGCTCAGGCCCAGGTTCGCCTCGTCCGTCTGTCCGGGGAGGTCGTCGAGCAGGTCGGCGGTCGGCGCCTTCTCGTACAGCCGGGCCGGGGCGCCAAGGTGCTCGAGGAGCTGCCGCCCCTGGCTCTTCGTCAACCCGGTCAGCGGCGTGATGTCGACACCGCCGTCGCCGTACTTCGTGAAGAACCCGGTCACGGCCTCTGCCGCGTGGTCGGTCCCGACGACGATGAGCCCGCGCTGCCCGGCGACCGCGTACTGGGCCACCATGCGCATCCGGGCCTTGACGTTGCCCTTCACGAAGTCGCTGAGCTCGACGCCGGCGCCGGTCGTGTCCTGGACGACCCCGTCGACACCGTGCTCGATGTTCACGGTGATGCCCGGCTCCGCGGCGATGAACTGCAGCGCGAGCTGGGCGTCGTCCTCGTCCGCCTGTACCCGGTACGGCATGCGCACCGTGGTGAAGGAGACGTCGTGCCCGTCGGCGCGCAGCGACTCGACCGCGAGCTGGGAGAGGCGTCCGGCGAGGGTCGAGTCCTGCCCGCCGCTGATCGCGAGGACGAGGCCCTTCGCGCCGGTCGTCGTCAGGTAGTCGCGCAGGAAGCCGACGCGACGCGACACCTCCTCGGCCGGGTCGATGGTCGGCTGGACGTCGAGGGCCGCGGCGATGGCGGCTTGCAGTTCACGCACGTGTCCAGTATTCACCGAGCGTGTCGCTCCGTGTCCGGGATGACCAGATGCCACGCTCACGAGAGCACCACTGAACCGAGGGGGAATCATGGCCGGGACGGCGCTGTACGAGGTCGGAGCCCTCCACACCTCCAACGCGCGCTCGAGAACGACGGCATCCGCGCCGCGTTGCAGGAAAGCCACCTCTACATCGTGTCGCGTCGCCCGCGCACCACGGTCACGGTGGCCAGAGCGGGACTCGGACGGCCTCGGCTCGTCACCCGCACGCGAGATGTCCGGAGCGCACAGGACATCGTGCTCTCGACAGATGCCGTGCAGGATCCGACATCACGATCGGACGACGCCTACTGGTCGGGGATCGTCAACGGGGCACCGGTCCACGGCGAAGCCTGGCACCTCGCCGCCCTCCTAAGCGACCGCGCGACGAGCATCTCGGCGCACGAGGTGCTCTACGTCGGGCAGGCATACGGCACGGCTGGATCGCGTCACACCGGGCACCGGACGAGTTCGCACTCGACGCTCCAGAAGATCTACGAGGACCATCGCGCGCAGGAGTGGGATGTCTTCGTCACCCCGCTCGTGGTCGGGAAGCTGCTCTCCCTCAACGACGATCACATCGACGACGCGATCGGCGGACTCGAGGGCGGTCTCCTCGAGAGCATCATGCAGCACGAGCGGAACACCGTGGCCGAGAACACCGTCGATGTCGTCGAACACCTGCTGATCTCGTACTTCCGGCCCAAGTACAACAAGAAGCTGCTCGACTGGGTCGACGCGAAGCACCTCGCGCCGCTCCGCGACGGCGGCTACCGACTCGTCTCCGTCCAGCTGCAAGCACTGCACGAGCTCGCGGCGTTCTTCAGCGCCACGCGCACCAGTCCGCACCGCTCGCACCGCATCCTGGCGGAGGTTCCCGCCCTGCCGGAAGGGACCGAGTTCACGATCGGTGGCTGGGACGAGGTCGATCTCCCCGAGATCTCGGGGATCGCGCTGTTGGCTGCAGTGACCGCCACGACGAGCGAGCTCGCACGCTCGTCGTCGGGCATCCTGCGAGTCTTCGGCGACTCCGGGCCGGTCAGCCAGCCGGACTTCTCCGCCTGGGGTGCATGACGCTCGACGTTCGCGCCCCCGCACGAACATCGCGCCCCCGCACGACGGGGCGCGATGGTCACAGAGGGGCGCAAGGTCCCGACCGCCGCGCCGACTCCGGCCCCGGCGCGGCCCACGTCACCGCCCGGCGCGCGCCTTCACGGCCACGTCCTCCGACCGCTTCTGCCGCCACATCCGAGCGGGCTGGTCCGGGCCGTCCCAGACCTGCACGGCGCCCCACGCCGCGGCGAGGAGCGGCACGGACATCACGGCACCCGTGATGCCGGCGAGGACGGTCCCGGCGGTCAGGCCGACCAGGATCACGAGGCCGTGCAGCTTGAGCGTCCGGCCCATCAGCACCGGCTGGAGGAAGTTGCCCTCGAGCTGGTTCACGAGGACCACGATGCCGACCACCACGAGGGCCTGCACCGGCCCGAGCGCGACCAGGGCGACGAGCGCGGCGAGGATCCCGGCAGCGGTGGCACCGACGATCGGGATGAAGGCGGTGATGAAGACGACGACGGCCAGGGGCAGCGCGAGCGGGACCCCGACGATCGCGATGCCGATCCCGATGCCGATGGCGTCGACGGCCGCCACGGCCGCCGTCCCACGGACGTAGCCGCCGAGCGTCGACACGACACGGTCCCCGACGCGGCGGGCACGGGCGTAACCGGAGCCCGAGAACGGACGGAGCAGGAACTCCCAGATGCGCGGGCCGTCCTTCAGGAAGAAGAACAGCACGACGATCATCAGGACGAGCCCGGTGAGGAAGTTCGCGGTCGCCGACGCGCCGGCGAGCGCACCGGAGCCGAACTGGGCGCTGGTGATGAAGTCGGTGACGGTCTTCGTGGCGTCCTTGATCTGCGAGTCCGAGATCGAGATCGGCAGCGACGTCACCCACCCCTGCAGCTGCTTGAAGCCGTCGACGGCGGAGTCCTGCAGGTCGGACCACTGGTTCTCGACGGCGACAACGATGAGCCAGCCGAGGAGCCCGAGCACGACGAGCACCCCGAGGAGCACCGCCAGCGTCGCGAGGACCGACGGCACCCGGTGCTTCCTGAGCCAGGACACGACGGGGTGCATCGCGGACGCGATGATGAGCGCGATCAGCACGGGGATGGTGACGACGCTGAGCGTGCTCGCGGCGAAGACGATCCCGGCGACGATGACGAGCACGATGATCGCCTGCAGGCACCGCGTCGCGAGTCGGCCGAACGAGTCCGACCAGGCCTTCCTGGGGCCGGCGACCGCTTCGACGGGCTCGGGTGCTGACGATCGGAAGAGGGGCATGGTGGTCCTTGTCGGTGACGTCGCTGACGTGCGGCGCGATCGGCGGTCGAACGCTCCCCCTGATGATGTCAGGGTGTCGGTGGATACGCTCAGGGTCGTGACGACGACGTTCCCGCGCAGCACCCCGTCCGCCCTCGGCATCGACGCCTCCGGCATCGACGCCCTCGTCCGTGCGCTGGAAGCAGCGCCCGACGTCGAACCGCACAGCCTCATGGTGCTCCGGCACGGGCAGGTCGCCGCCGACGGGTGGTGGACCCCGTACTCCGCCGACCGACCGCACCTGCTCTACTCGCTGAGCAAGAGCTTCACGGCGGCGGCCGTGGGCATCGCGAGCCGCGAGGGCATCGTCGACCTGGACAGCACCGTCGTCAGCCACTTCCCCGAGCTGGACTCCGAGGTCACCGACGCGCGCAGCCGATCCATGACGCTGCGGAACATCCTGGCGATGTCGAGCGGCCACCGCGAGGAGACCCTCGACCGGGCCCGTGCGATCGACCCGACGAACATCGTCCGCGGCTTCCTGCTGCTCCCGCCCGACGAGGACCCCGGCACCGTCTTCGCCTACAACCAGCCATGCACGTACACGCTCGCAGAGATCGTCCGCCGGGCGAGCGGGACCTCCCTCGTGGAGTACCTGCGCCCGCGCCTGTTCGACCCGCTCGGCATCGAGCAGGTGTCCTGGAAGCAGGACGAGCACGGCAACGAGCTCGGCTTCAGCGGCTGCTACGCCACGACGGAGTCGATCGCGAAGCTCGGCCAGCTGTACCTGCAGCGCGGCGTGTGGGACGGCGAGCGGATCCTCGACGAGGACTGGGTCGAGGCGGCCACCCGCACGCAGGTCGCGAACCCGGGTGAGGAGAACCCCGACTGGAGCCAGGGCTACGGCTACCAGTTCTGGATGGCCCGGCACGGCTTCCGCGGCGACGGCGCGTACGGCCAGTTCTGCGTCGTGCTGCCGGAGCACGACGTCGTCGTCGCGATGACCGGTCAGAGCGCCGACATGCAGGCGGTCCTCGACGCGGTCTGGGAGCACCTGCTGCCGGCGATCGACCGCGACGGCTCGGTGGGCACCGTCGACCTGTCCGCGCTCGCGTTGCCGCCGGTGCGCGGCGGACGGCTCGGCCTGGAGGCTCGTGGCACGTACGCACGCGCGTCCCGTTCCGGGGTCCCCGGCCTGGAGTCCGTGGCGCTCGAGCAGGACGGCGAGCGGTGGGTGGTCACGCTGCACCAGGACGGCTCCGCCGTGCGCGCCGTCGTCGGCGAGGGCGAGTGGGCCGTCGACGGCTCGACCGCGGCGGGCGCCGCGACCGACGACGACGGACGCGTGCTGGTCGCCATCCGGTTCGTCGACACCCCGCACCTGCTGTGGGTCCGCCTCGACGCCGGGGACCGGACGTTCGCGGCACGGTGGGCGACCGAGCCGTTGCACGACACGGTCCCCACCCTGCACCGCCCGACGACGGACTAGCGCGTCACCACGGGACGACGCCGCCGTCGTCGAAGAACCCGCCACGGGGTCCGTCGTCCGGCAGTGTGGCGAGCCGGACGACCGTCGCGGCGCCCTGCTCGGGCGTCCGGTCGCCGGAGAACCCGTTGAAGTCGGTCGCGACGAGCCCGGGGCACGCGGCGTTCACGATGACCGGGGTGTCCTGGAACGCCCGCGCATACTGCACCGTGATGCCGTTGAGGAAGGTCTTCGACGACGAGTACACGCCCATCACCGGACCCGGCTGCCGCTCGAGCGAGCCCATGCTGCTCGACGTGTTCACGATCCTCGGGTGCTCGGACCGGCGGAGCTTCGGCAGCATCGCGTTCGTCACGCGGATCACGCCGTACACGTTCGTGTCGACGACCCTCCTGAGGTCGTCGAGGTCCATCGTCGTCGGGTCCTGCCCCCACGTGACGGGGTCGAACGGTCCCGAGATCCCCGCGTTGTTGACGAGCACGTCGAGCGTGCCGTACCGCTCCTCGAGCTCGCGTGCCGCAGCTGCGACGCTCTCGTCGCTCGTGACGTCGATCCGCACGCTCGTCGCGTCGATCCCCTCGGCGGCCAACCGGGCCGCGGCGTCCGAACCGGCCGTCTCGTTCCGTGCGCCGACGACGACACGCAGGCCGAGCCTCCCGAGCGATTCCGCGATCGCGAAGCCGATCCCCTTGTTCGCCCCGGTGACCAGGGCGGTCGTTGCTGTTGTCATGCTCCGATCCTCGGTCCGCGCCCACACCCCCGTCCAAGACCCGTTGGGTGTCCATCGATACCCGGCGGGTATCGGGCGACGTAGGCTCCGTGGTGTGGACGATCTCGAGACGCGCGAACTCCGGTACTTCGTGACCGTGGCCGAGGAGCTGCACTTCGGCCGTGCCGCCGCACGCCTCGGCATGTCCCAGCCGCCGCTGTCCCGCGCCATCCGGCAGCTCGAACAGCGGATCGGGACGGAGCTCTTCGAGCGGAACCCCCGCGGCGTCACGTTGACGGCCGCCGGCACGGTCCTGTTCGGCGATGCCGGGCCAGCACTGGCGGCCGTGGCAGCCGCCGGCCGGCGAGCCCAGCGGGCGGGACGCCGGACGCGCCACCTCGTGCTCGCCGTGAAGGCGGGAGCCGACCACGAGCTCCTGCAGGCGTTCCTCGACGTGCAGGACGCGGACCCCGACGCCCTGCCGATCGAGGTCGTGTTCGGCGAGGTCCACGAGCAGGCGGCGTTCCTCCGCGACGGTACGGCGGACATCGCGCTCATGCACCGCACGTACGACGACCTGACCGGTTTCGACGCCGAGGACCTGCGGACCGAGCAGCAGGTCGCGATCCTGCCCAGGACGCACCCGCTGGCGGCACGGCCGGCGCTCTCCACCGCCGACCTGCGCGACCTGCCGGACCTCCCAGCCGCCAGGTGGCCACGCGTCGACGGCACCTACCCGGACGGACCGGGTCCCGAGGTCCGCTCGCAGGCCCAGCTCGCGCAGCTCGTCGCCCTCGGGCGGACGGTCATCGTCATCCCGCGGTCGAGCCGCACCCTGCAGTGGCCGGAGCACGTCGCGGTCCCGGTGCTCGACGCCGCGCTCGCGACGACCGTGATCGCGTGGCCCGCCGCCTCCACGTCGCCGGACGTCGCCCGCGCGGTGCGGAACGCGGTCAGCGCCGCGGAGACGTTCGCGGCGTCGCGGACGGCCTGACCGGCCGCGACGTCAGATCTCGACGTCGCTGCCCATCGTCACGGTGCGCTGCGGCGGGAGCCCGAAGCGGGCTGCCGGGTCCGCGGCGTTGTGGGCGAGCCCGACGAAGAGCTTCTTGCGCCAGGACACCATGCCCCGGTTGCCCCGCATCGGCCGGAGTGCACCGCGGGAGATGAAGTACGACGCCTCGGCCATGTCCTCCGGGTCGAGGTCGAGCACCTCGGACAGGCAGGCCGCGTGCAGGGCGTGCGGCAGGTCCTGGTCGTCGGAGAACCCGAACTTCACGGTGATGTGCTCGATGCCGTCGTCGGTGTACCCGAGGTCGTCGCGGACGAAGGCCTTGGCGTGCGGCACGTGCGGCACGTTCGCCGTGATGACGGAGACGATGATGACGTGCTTGTGCACCACGTGGTTGTGCTCGACGTTCGCACGGAGGGCCAGCGGCGTCGTGTCCTTGTTCGGGTGCGGGAAGACCGCGACACCCCGGACCCGTGGCACGTGCTTCGTGTTGATCTTCTCGATGAACTCGTCGAGGGACCCCTCGCGCTCCTGCCGCTCCTGCTGCACGAGCTGCCGTCCCCGGCGCCACGTCGTCATGACCGTGATCACCGCGAGGGCGATGAGGAGCGGCACCCACCCGCCGTGGATCACCTTCGACAGGTTGCCGGCGAGGAACGTCAGCTCGAGACCGCCGAACACGACCGCGGCGACGACGAGCTTCCACGTCGCCCACTGCCAGAGCGGCTTCACCACGAGGAGCAGGAGCAGCGTGTCCGTGACGAGCGCCCCGGTCACCGACACCCCGTACGCCGTCGCCAGGCTCGCCGACGACCGGAACGCGAGCATGATCGCCATCACGCCGATGAACAGCAGCAGGTTCACGGCAGGCAGGTAGATCTGCCCGCCCTCCTGCTTGGAAGTCTGCCGGATCGTCAGCGGTGGCAGGAGCCCCAGCTGGACGGCCTGCCGCGTGAGCGAGAACGCCCCGGAGATGACCGCCTGGCTCGCGATGACCGTCGCGGCCGTCGCGAGCACCACGACCGGGAGCTGCGCCCAGTTCGGGAACAGCAGGAAGAACGGGTCCTTCGTCGCCTCCGGGTGCTCGAGCACGAGCGCCGCCTGGCCGAGGTAGTTGAGGACCAGCGCGGGGAACACCACGAAGAACCACGCGCGGAGGATCGGCACCCGGCCGAAGTGGCCCATGTCCGCGTAGAGCGCCTCGGCACCGGTGATCACCAGGACGACGGCACCCATCGCGACGAACGAGATGAACGGGTGCGCGAAGACGAACGCGATCGCCCAGGTCGGGGACAGCCCCTGCAGGACGCCGGGGTGCTGGACGATCATCGGGAGGCCGGCCACCGCGATCACGACGAACCAGAGCAGCATCACCGGGCCGAACAGCGTCCCGACCTGGCCGGTGCCGAACCGCTGCACGAAGAACAGGATCACGAGGATGACCGCGGCGATCGGCACGATGAGGTGCCCGACCGCCGGGGCCGCGGTGCCGAGGCCCTCGACCGCGGACAGCACGGAGACGGCCGGGGTGATCACGGAGTCGCCGTAGAAGAGCGAGACCCCGACGATCCCCACGATGAGGAAGATCGTCGAGCCGCCACGGCGCTTGGCGTACAGCCGACGAGCCAGCGCGGCGAGCGCCATCACGCCGCCCTCGCCGTTGTTGTCCGCGCGCATGAGCACGAGGACGTACTTGATCGACACGATGATCGTGATGCTCCAGAACATCATCGAGATCACGCCGTAGACGTCCTCGGGGATCGGCTTCACGATCCCGCCGTCGATCGTGAACACCGTCCGCAGGGAGTACAGCGGGCTCGTGCCGATGTCGCCGAAGACGACACCGAGGGCGGCGAGCGCCAGTGCGGTGATGCCCTTGGGCGCGCCGTGTCCAGCAACGGCGTCGTCGCCGGGTGCGGTGTCCTCGTTGACAGGAGCCGCGGAGTGGGTGTCCGTCACGCTCGATCTCCTCGAATCCAGTCGCCAGGGAAGCGGCCAGCGATCATCCTGCCACCGTCCGACGTGCACGCTCGCAGCCACGGCTCGACCGTCCGGGAAGCGCAAACGACACCTGTCGTACAACGGGCGTATCCTGACGCCATGAAGGCACTGCAGTACCGCACCATCGGTTCCCGACCGGAGCTCGTCGACATCCCGAAGCCCGTCCCCTCGGCGTCGGAGGTCCTGCTCCGCGTCACCGCCGCCGGGGCCTGCCACTCGGACGAGTTCATCATGGGCACGTCCGCCGAGGACTACTGGTTCAAGCCCGTCCCGCTGACGCTCGGCCACGAGGTCGCCGGCGTCGTCGAGGCGATCGGCGAGGGCGTGCACGGCGTCGAGATCGGCGAGTCCGTCCTGGTCTACGGACCGTGGGGCTGCGGCCGCTGCTACGCCTGCGCATCGGGCGAGGAGCAGAACTGCGAGCACGGGATGCGCGCACCCGGCATCTTCAGCGACGGCGGCATGGCGGAGTACATGATCGTCGACGACGCCCGCCACCTGGTTCCGATCGGCGATCTCGACCCGGTCGCGAACGTGTCGCTGACCGACGCCGCGCTGACCCCGTACCGCGCCGTGAAGTCCGCGCTCCCCCGGCTGACCCCCGGCACCACCGCCGTCGTCATCGGCTCCGGCGGCCTCGGTCACGTCGCGATCCAGCTCCTCAAGGCGCTCACGCAGTCGACCGTCGTCGTGCTCGACGTCGACGACGACAAGCTGTCGTTCGCCGAGTCGGTCGGCGCCGACCACACCTTCCTGTCGAACCCCGACGCGATCGAGAGCGTCAAGGGCATCACGCGCGGCCTCGGCGCCGACGTCGTGTTCGACTTCGTGGGCATCCAGCCGACCGCCGACCTCGCAGCAGGCATGATCCGCGTCGCCGGTGACATCGTCGTCGTCGGTGTCGCGACGGGCGCCGTCCCGGTCGGGCAGACCACCGTGCCGCTCGACGTCAACGCGCGGGCGATCAACTGGGGGTCCCGCACCGAGCTCATGGAGGTCGTGGAGCTCGCCAAGAAGGGCGCGATCTCGATCCACGTCGAGGAGTACTCGATGGACCAGGCGACCGAGGCCTACGACCGCCTGCACGCGGGCAAGGTGCGTGGACGCGCCGTGGTGGTGCCGACCCGCTGAGCCGCCAGCGGCTCCGGTCGCGACCGGACGACGGACGGGAGGCGCGGTGCCGGCTGGCACCGCGCCTCCCGTCCGTCACGGGGTCACCATCTCGATCCCGTCACGCGTCCGCCGGTTCGAAGTCGCCTGGTGCCCAGCTCCGGTCGAGGTAGGGACCGAGCGGGCCGTAGAGCCGGAAGTACGAGAACCAGTGCTTGCCGGGGATCGTCTGCACCCAGTTGCTCGTCCCACTCGCCGGTGGTTCCGGACCGAAGTGCAGCACGACCGAGCCGTCCGGCTCCACCGAGAGGTCCCGGTCGCGGCTGCCACGGTCGCCGCGCTGCTGCTCGTTGTCGATGAGACACCGGGTTCCGACGTCGTACACCGTGACCGACCAGAACAGCGCGGCCGGCACGTCGGGCGGCACCGTGAGCTCGTACGACCGGCCGCCGTCGAGCCACGCACCCGTGGCATCCGTGTACGCACCGAGGTACGCCTGCCCTTTGCCGGGGGTCGTGCTCTTCATCGCCGATGAGAAGCTCACCGCCTCGTAGAACCACGATGCACGCTCCAGCAGCTCGTCGTACCAGGGGCCCCGCTGTGCCGAGTCCGAGAGGACGACCGCGAAGTCCCACTGCCGGTCCGGGCGGTAGCGCGTGTCGGGGAAGCGCTTCGCGAACGTGTTCGCCTGTGCCATGCGCTCCCCGTCGGCAGCCGCCCGTTCCAGCACGGTGACGAGCCGCTCGTCCGGCACGAACGGCTTGCCAGGCTCGATCCCGAGCTGTCGCAGCATCGCCAGGAAGAACCGGTCCCGCTCGTCGACGACCTCGGTCTGGTAGATGCGGTGCAGCACCTCCCAGTAGGCGATGCCCCGCGGCTGATCGCCCGACCACGGCCGCCCGTCCGGCGAGATCAGCCGGGTCGCCGGGGGATCGTCGTGCTCCGCCAGGGGATGCACGCATGACGTCCTGTCCCGGAGCGACGACGAGCGTCGTCCCGCCGTGCCCGGCGTCCGCCCCCATCTCGCCGAGGACGCCGCACTCGCGCTGCCAGAAGTCCGACACCCCGCCCGCCGTCGGTCCCGGTGGGAGCTCGATCACGAGCGGACCGGTCTCCGACAGGTCGAAGAAGTTCAGGATGTACGGGGTCGTCGCGTTGGCCGTGATCAGCCCGAGCTTGTCCCGGTAGGTGACGTAGTGCACGAGGTCGTGCTGCGTCGCGCCGAACACCTCGCGGTGCTGGGCGCTCCAGTGCGCGTAGGACACGATCGGCAGCGCCCACAGGTAGGTCAGGCAGGCGAGCTGGTGGTCGAGGTCGTCGAAGATCACCGGCAGGCTGTCGCGCGGCGGGAGGTCGGTACCGTTCTCCGCATCGGTGGTCATGCCAGCGATCGTCGTCCCGAGCCGCCCTGGCGACATCACCCCAGCAGGGTGAGCGTCACTCCTCCATCTGGAGCGCCTTGCCGCGCATCACCAGCAGCGGGTCAGGTGGCAGCGCCACCGACGGGTCCTTGTCCTCGTAGTCGAACTGGGCGAGGAAGTACCGCATCGCGTTCACGCGGGCGCGCTTCTTGTCGTTCGACCGGACGATCGTCCACGGCGCGTAGCGCTTGTCGGTCCGCCGGAACATCTCCTCCTTCGCGGCCGTGTAGTCGTCCCAGACCCGGAGCGACGCGACGTCGTTCGGCGAGAGCTTCCACCGGCGGACCGGGTCCAGCTGGCGTATCGCGAACCGGGTGCGCTGCTCCTTGCGCGTCACCGAGAACCAGAACTTCGTGACGTGGATGCCCGAGTCGACGAGCATCCGCTCGAACGACGGCGCCTGCGCCATGAACGTCTCGTACTCCTCGTCCGAGCAGTAGCCCATCACGCGCTCGACCCCGGCGCGGTTGTACCAGGAGCGGTCGAACATCACGATCTCCCCGGCGCTCGGCAGGTGCTCGACGTACCGCTGGAAGTACCACTGGCCCTGCTCGCGCTCGGTCGGCTTCGACAGGGCGACGACGCGGGACGTCCTGGGGTTGAGGTGCTCGGTGAACCGCTTGATCGTGCCGCCCTTGCCTGCGGCGTCGCGGCCCTCGAAGAGGATGATCGCGCGGCGGCCGTTGTCCTCGAGCCAGTACTGGAACTTCAGCAGCTCGACCTGCAGCCGGTACTTCTCGAACTCGTACTCCTCGCGGCTCATCCGCTCGTCGTACGGGTAGTCCTCTTTCCAGGTGTAGATCGGGTTGCCCTGCGGGTCGATCAGCTCCGGGTCGGGCGTGTGGGCGTTGTCGACCGTGTACCCGCGGGTCCGCAGGTCCTCGATGTACTCGCGCAGGTCGCCGATGGGGCCTACATCCAGCACGGGGTCCTCCTCTGCCGGCGCGGGTCGGGTGCGCGGCTCACCCCGGTATAGCAACCCGGGGTGAACAACGGGCACCGTCGACCATCCGGTCAGTCCGGCGTACTCCGACCCCGTGGGTCGGCGTGGACGTTCGGTGACGCCGCGGCTACTGGCCGCGTTTCGCCTTGCGGAGGGCGAAGCGCCACAACCAGATGCCAGCACCGAGCCAGAAGATGCCGAGCGCCGTGTTCACGACAGCCAGCACCACGTCGAGATCAGGCCGGATGAAGCGGACGATCGACGTGGTCATGAAGACCGAGCCGAAGGCGAGGGCGATCGTGCCCAGGACCTTCGCGCTCAACACATCCACCGAGCCAACCTAGCGCGCGCTTGCGTCTCGAGGACCGATCCGCTACCGGGCGCGGCTTGATGACGCCGATGCGAGTAGTGATCAGCGTTGCCTGTCCATGGCGAGCCCGATCAGGTCTCCGACCGCGACGTCCGAGAATTCGGGATAGAGGCCGCGATGCGCGTCGCGTACCTCGGTCTCGGTCAAGCCTCCCGCTTCGCGAAGCGACCGAGCCCACCGACCCGCGTCCGACTCCAGCTCGTCAAGTCGCTGTTGCGCCGTCTCGAATTCGTGCTCCGGCACTTCAGGAAACGCCGCTCGTACATCCAGCGGAGCCCAGTGCCGCCTGCGGGCCACTGATGAACGGACCATCGCGTCGTGAAGCGACAATTGCGCCAGGGTGTCTTGACTGATCCGGTAATACTCCATGCCGCGATACTAGAGATGGCAAGGAGCGCAACGGTGTCTCGATAGCCGATCGGTCAGCGGGCCGCACTTGATCGGCCAGGGGACGATTGCGCACCGCTGACCGTTCGGGTCCGCCGGGTCGAGGGAGTATCGCACAGGGGTTTCGTGGCGATCGCGACGGGGACCGTCCACTGGAGATTCCGGCCGGCAGGATCGCGCGCCCGGGGAACGGCGCTCCACGAGTGACGGGGCGCGGTGCTCAGCTGATCAGCTCAGCTCATCCGAGCCCGAAGCGGAGCCGAGAGTCGGTGGGAAGTCGGGCTGCCCGGCTCACCCGACGGCCCGGTACGCCTCTAATCGTGCGACGCCGGGTAGCGTTCCACGGTCGGTCGGTCGGTCGGTCGTGGTGCGGTGCCGATTCTGTGTTCGAGCGTCGCCAACCCCGCTCCCACTGACCTTCCACGTCACCCGACGCTCGCCACTGTCAGCAGGCTGGTCTCGGTAGCCGACCCGGTTGCGCTACTCGCCACCGAGCTCTGCTGCGGCCAGCGAGATCATTCCGTCCGAGAGTCGTCCTGATCCGTCAAGCCGAGCGGACCCGTTGGCCGGGTCACCGCTGGGCCGCTGCCCGCTGGTCGGCGAGGACGCCCTCGAAGAGTTTGACGACGCCGTCTGGGGCTCCTGTGCCGAAGATGGTGTCGACCGTGCGGTGCGCGGCGATGGCTGCTGCCTCGCTGCGCGGGAATATGATCGCCTCGTACTCAGCCAGGGCCGTTTCGATGTCATCGGGGTGCGAGGCGATCGCCTCGGCGAGCTGGGCGCCGTCGAACATCGCCAGGTTGGCGCCGTCACCACCGGGAACGGTGACGTGCGCTGCGTCACCGATGAGGGTCACGCCGGGCGTGCGCTCCCAGCGGTGGGCATCCGGCAGCTGGTAGATCTTCCGCACCGCCGGCGGCTGCTCACCCTCGGAGATCAACGCCGTGAGCTTCGGCGACCAGCCGTCGAACTCTGCTGCGACCCGGGCACGGGAGGTCGCGGCATCAGTGAGATCGATGGCGTCGAACCACTCCACCGGCCGGTGCAGGATCACGTACGTGTGCACCACGTCGCCGACCTCGCGGTGCGCCAGGAACCCCTTACCCGGCATGATGCCGTAGAGCGCTCCATCACCCACGGTGTCCGCGATGTCCGGGTAGTCGATGCTGACGCTGTGCAGGTACGAGTCGACGTAGCTGAAGCCGGAGTAGATCGGTACCGCGTCCGAGACCAGGGGGCGCACCTTGGACCAGGTACCGTCGGCACCGACCAGGACGTTCGTGGTCGCGGTCGTGCCGTCCGTGAACACCAGCTCGTGCTCGGCTGCGCCGACCGCGGCGACCGAGGCGAGCTTCTTGCCCCACTGGACCGTGCCCTCGGGCAGTGACTCCAGCAGAATGCGGCGAATCTCTCCTCGCAGTGTCTCCGGCCGCGTCATCGAACCATCATCGGGGACCTCGACGAGGACGTTGCCGTCCGTGTCGTACACCCGACGAGCTCCTCCACCACGGTGGATGATCCCCTCGTACTGCTCCGTCAGACCAGCCATGTGCAATGCGCGCTGGCCGTCTTCCTCGTGCAGGTCGAGCTGGCCGCCCTGCGTCCGGGACTCAGCGGAGTGCTCCGCTTCGTAGATCGTCGCCGACACCCCGTGGACGTGCAGGACGCGAGCGAGAGTGAGGCCGCCGAGGCCGGCGCCGACGATCGTGACGGTCGTGGTCATGGAGTTCCTCCGATCGAGCAGTCTGAACAGACTCACGAACAATGTTCCATACGAACATCGATCGTGTCAATGGTATGGTTGCCCCATGGCTGGACGACGTGCCGCGCGGGATGCGATGACGAGGGAACAGTGGGTCGCGCACCTCGAGCAGGCGTCCTCTCGAGGGTCGGGGGCACCCGTCGCACCCGTTCGGAGTCGTCGAGGTCGAGAGCCGATCACCACCGAGCGGATCGTCGCCGCGGCGCTCGACACTGTGCAGGAGACCGGCTTCGAGGACCTCACGATGCGCTCGGTCGCGGCGGCCCTCGATACCGGGCCGGCGTCGCTGTACGCGCACGTGCGGAGCAAGGCCGAACTCGGCGACCTCCTCGTCGGGGAGCTGTGCTCCCGGGTCCACCTCCCGAGACCGGACGCCGACCACTGGCAGGAGCAGTTCATCGCTCTCTGCGCTGGACTTCGTGATCAGTTCCTCGCCTACCCCGGCGTGGCCCGTGCTGCCCTGGCAGTCGTCCCGGCCGACTTCGGGACACTCCGGGTCGCCGAAGCACTGCTGGCTACCCTGCGCACAGGCGGCGTGCAGCCCCGGCAAGCGGCCTGGGCGAGCGACGCCGCGTTCCTCTACATCTGTGCCTACTGCCTCGAAGCTGCGGACGGTGATCAGCAACGCCGCGACGTCAGCGGAACAGCGATCGGCGCCGAGGAGATCGCTACTCGCTTGCAGATGCTCCCGGCAGATACGTTCCCGCACACGATCGAACTGTCCCGCGACCTCACCGCCGGCGACGGTCATGACCGCTTCGCATTCACCCTCGACCTCATCGTTCGAGGACTCGACCACTGACGTCGTCCAGCTCGCCCGTCGAACTGAGTGGCTCCAGGTGGCGCAGAGTCACACCTCCCCCGCGGCACGGAGGATCCAGGTGCGGAACTCCACCGCGAAGTGTTCGAGGTGCTGATCGATCACAGCCGGCGCACATGAGGCCGGGAGTGTGACCGACAGGCGTGCGGTGAACCCGTCGGGTCCGTCCTCGAAGGCGTTGGCGATCGAGCCGATGACGGTGCCGTCGGCGAGGAGCATGTGCGAGCGGCGGCCAGCGGGCCGTCCGGACGCGGCTGGGAGTTCCTGGTCGACGATGACACTGTCGTCCCAGGGGCGCATGAAGAACGAGCACACCTGGTCGTCGAGGGTCTCGACGATGTTCACCAGCTCCCCCGGCTCAGCGTGGATCGCCTAGTGCTCCGGGTGTCCGGCGAGCATGACGTCCTCTCGGGCGAACGCTGCACCGAGCCACCCACCGAACTGCGCCGCGGTGATCCCGGTGGCGCGCAGCGTCGTGGTGCCGCTCGCTTCCTCGCCGCGGGAGCGTCCGAGGTGGTTTCGGAGGAACATCTCCCCAGCGGCGATCTCGTCGGCGAGAAGCTCGAGGAGCTGCTCGCGACCGAGCTTCCGCTTCAGGAGCTCCATCGCACGGCGTGCTGAGAACAGTTCGTACCCGTCGATCGTCGCGTCGCTGTCGTGCCCGTCGAGCCGGACGGTCGCGGCTGTCATCGTGCGCTCCGGACGGGCAGCTGCAGGTAGGCGGCATGCTCGCCGCCGGGGTGCACGACGTGCGTGCCGGTGTTGGCGCCGACGTACTCGCGGATCCCTGGCATGAGGGTGCCGAGGAGGTTCCGGGAACTGACGATGAACCGCAGCTGCTCCCCGGCGTGGAACCGCAGGCCCACGGGGAACAGGTCGATCTCGATCTCTCAGTGCGACCTCGATCGGCCTCACCGTCGTGCGGGCAACCGTACGGACGTACGAACGTACGAACGCGCGGGCTTAATCGAGACCGGTCGACAGGATGCTGTCGGGTCTCTTGCGATGGCTAGGACCTGGCGACCCATGTCCGATAGCCGATCGGCTATCGAGACGGGTTCTGGGTACGGTCTCGCCATGACGAAGAGTCCTTCGGCGGTCACGAGCCGCTTTGTCCCGTAGATCACGGATGTCGTGCTTCCAGGGGCAGTCACGTACCAGGACTTCGCGATGGGAAGACCCAAAGCCCACAAGAGAGTGACACCCTCGGCCCGCCAGAAGTCGTCATCGCCGCATACGCGTCTATCCCGCGTGTACGTGAGGCTGCCCTGGTGCTCGGTGTGTCCGAGCAGGCGCTGCTCGAGGAACTCCAGCTCATCCGCGCAGCGTTTCGGGGTGCCGGTTATGCAGCAATCGCATCCCGTCCTGCACTGTTGAAAGCTGCTCGGGACACCCATCAGCTCCCGTCATCTGTGGAGCATACGGGCTAGCGGCGTACTAGCGGGTCCCGGACCCATAATGCTTACGGCGGCCGCCGCACTAGCCTCTGGCCAGCATCGTGTCACGGGCGCAAGACGGCGGCTGCGTCGCTTCCGCCGAGCTGTTCCTTGAAAGACCCTCGTTGAGACTGAGCCGACGGGCCCAGGTACCCTCGGCAGAAGATGACGAGGAGATTCCAATGGCGGTTGAAGTGACAGTCGACGGCGAGCCGACGCTCACGGCGCGGGACCGGATGCGGCAGCAGGACCGCCCCCTCGAGGAGCGGTTCACGGTCGACTTCATCGACCACGACGCAGCCGACGGGCAGCCATCCGACGGATCCGGCATAGCCTGGTTCTGGGAGCAGTTCGGGGAGGCCTTCTCCGACGTTCAGCGAGAGGACGTCGAGACGATCGCGACACCGACGAAGGTGATCACAATCTCCACCCTTGCTGGCACGCACACGGGTGACTGGATGGGACACGCCCCGACCGGACGCCGTTTTACCGGGATCCGGAACGTGCAGGTCATCGGTTTCCGCGACGGCCGCGCATCCGAGCGGTGGGGCAGCACCGACCAGCTCGGCATGCTGCAGCAGCTGGGCCTTGCCTGACATCTTCAGCTCCGTTGCTCCCGCAGCCCTCGCCCCCGGTTAATCACCAGCGACACCGCACGGTGGACATCAGCGTTGCACCACCCGTGTAACGCCAAGGGGATAGCGCTGAGGTCGCTGTGGCCTGGTCGGCGTTGCATGAGCCGCATGAGATCGGACATGACGTACGAGCAACCCATCCGATACCGCGACGACCTCGAGCAGGAGCTTCCGGACGAGGAGGCGATCGTCTCGGAGACGATCGCGCTGATGCGGCAGACGATGAAGCAGACGTTCGAGGAGACCCGCCACGGAACTTCGGGAACGCACGCGAAGAGCCACGGCGTCGTCACGGGCCGGTTCGAGGTGTTGCCGGATCTGCCGCCCGAGCTCGCGCAGGGCATGTTCGCCGTCCCGGCGACCTACGAGACGGTGGTCCGGTTCGCCAGCGAACCGGGCGGCATCGACCCGGACACGGCGCAGCGGGCCCGCGGCGCAGCGGTGAAGGTCCTCGACGTGCCGGGGGAGAAACTCCGCGACGGGTGGACGAGTCAGGACTTCCTGCTGAACACGTGGCCGATCATCCCGCAGGGCGACGCGAAGGTGTACCTCGACGCGATCCGCGCCCGCGCCGAGCACCATGGCCACTACGTGCGGACGGTCGCGGCGACGATGGCGAAGCATCCCGCACCGAAGGGAACCCTCTTCGACCGCACCCCGAACATCCACCCACTGGCGTTCAGCTACTACTCTCAGGGCGCGTTCCGGTACGGCGACCACGTCGCGAAGTTCAATATCGCGCCGGCAACGGACCGGCAGCGTGAACTGGCGGAGCAGACCGTCCCGGCTGGTGCGTCGCCCGGGATCCTCAGCGAGTGGGTTCGCGACTTCTTCGCCGGTCAGGAGGCCCGGTTCGAGTTCCGTGTGCAGCTCAACGTCGACCCGCAGGCGATGCCGATCGAGGACGCCTCCGTCGAGTGGGACGAGACCCGCAGCCCCTACCGGACCGTCGCGATGCTGATCCTGCCCGCGCAGGAGTCGTTCAGCCCAGCGCGCCGGGTCTACGCCGAGGACGTGATGTCCTGGCGGCCCTGGCATGGACTGCGCGCGTTCCGACCGCTGGGCAGCATCAACCGAGTCCGGCGACGCGGCTACGAAGAACTCGGCAGGTGGCGCCACGACATCAACGCACGCACAGAACAGAACCCGACCAGCCTCCAGGAGGTCCCCGCATGACCGACCGAGACCAGCCCACTACGTACCTGCGGTACACGCCCGACGTCGAGGTGGAACAACCCCACGAGGCGGAGGACATTCAGGCACTCCGGGAGACGTTCGCGCAGATCCGGACCATGGCGTTCGACAAGCTCCGGCACGCCGTCCGCGACGCGCACGCGAAGAGCCACGGCGTGCTCGCCGGCACCCTGCGCATCCACGACGACCTCCCGACCGAGCTGCGGCAGGGCCTGTTCGCCCAGACCGGTGAGCACCCGGTGATCATCCGCTTCTCGACGGCGCCCGGGGACATCGTCTCCGACGGGATCGGTTCCGCGTTCGGGATGGCGATCAAGGTCCTCGACGTCGACGGCGAGAAGGTGCTGCCGGGGAAGCAACAGGCTCGGACGCAGGACTTCCTGCTGGTCAACCACCCCACCATCTCGTCCGGAGACGTGCACACCTACCGACGCGACCAGGCGGTGCTGCTGCAGACGTCGAAGGCGCCCGAGGGCATGCAACTGGCTGCGACCACGGCGCTGCGCGCCGGGGCGGACCTGCTCCGCAAGGTCGGCGTCGACAAGACCGGCGGCCCTGCAGGACAGGCGAAGCCACACGTCAACCTACTCGGTGAGACGTACTGGTCCCAGGGCGCGATCCGGTACGGCGACCACGTCGCGAAGGTATCCGCTGCCCCCGTGGCCGAGAACCTCACAGCGCTGACCGGAGAGCACGTCTCGGTCCGGGAGCCGTCCGCGTACCGGGACCTGACCAGCGCGTTCTTCGCCGGCAACGCGGGCGTCTGGGAACTCCAGGTACAACTCGCCACCGAACTGGAGACCACGCCCGTCGAGGACGCCTCCGTCGCGTGGCCCGAGGACGTCACCCCGTACCGGACGGTCGCAACGCTGACCGTCGACCCGCAGGACTCGTTCTCCCCAGCACGGCGCGTCTACGCCGACGACGAACTGTCGTTCAACCCGTGGCACTGCCTGGTCGAGCACCAACCCCTCGGATCCATCCAGCGCGTCCGCCGCCCCGTCTACGACGACTCGGTGGACTTCCGCGCAACCACCAACGCCGCGACTGTCGAGGAGCCCGGGAACATCGACGAGCTTCCGGCCTGACGGCTGGTCGACCGCGGACCACCGCGACGGGCAGGAGGGGCGGCTCCAGGTCGGAACTGTCCCGGTGACTCCAGCGGGTCCACGGTGGTTCGCGCTCGGGCCGATCGTCCCCTCCGCGTACTCCGCAGGAAGCGTTCGTACCGCGCGCGTACCGTCCGCTGGGTCCGGCGCCGACGACGGCGCCGACGACCTGAACGGAGCAACCATGCGAGCAGTCGTCTACAACGGCCCCCACGACGTCAGCGTCGACGATGTCCCGGATGCCGAGGTCGAACAGCCGACCGACATCCTGGTCAAGATCACCGCGACGAACATCTGCGGGTCGGACCTGCACATGTACGAGGGCCGGACCGACATCGAGACCGGCAGTGTGTTCGGGCACGAGAACCTCGGCACCGTGATCGAGGTCGGTGACGGCGTCCAGAAGGTGCGGGTCGGCGACCGTGTCGTCCTGCCGTTCAACGTCGCTTGTGGGTTCTGCAAGAACTGCGAGCGCGGCTGGTCGAGCTTCTGCCTGACCATGCAGCCGAACGAGGCCGCTGCCGGAGCCGCGTACGGCTACGCGGACATGGGCCCCTACCGCGGCGGGCAGGCGGAGTTGCTGCGCGTCCCGTTCGGTGACTACAACGCGCTCCGTCTCGGTGAGGACTCGGTCGAGAAGGAGAACGACTACGCCATGCTGTCGGACATCTTCCCGACCGGCTGGCACGGGGCCGAGCTCGCCGGAGTGCAGCCGGGCGACACGGTGGTCGTCTACGGTGCCGGACCCGTCGGCCTCATGGCCGCCCTCTCCGCCTCCATCAAGGGCGCATCGCGGATCTTCGTCGTCGACCGGCAGGCGGACCGGCTCCGTCTCGCCGAGTCGATCGGTGCGATCGCGGTCGACGACTCGAAGGTCGACCCCGTGCAGACGGTCCTCGACGCGACCCTCGGCCTCGGAGCCGACCGCGGCATCGAGGCCGTCGGGTACCAGGCCCACGACGGGCAGGGTAACGAGCAGCCCAACCTCGTGCTGAACCGTCTCATCGCCTCCGTCCGGTTTACGGGCGGAATCGGCGTCGTCGGCGTGTACCTGCCTGAGGACCCCGGCGCTTCCGACGAACTGGCGAAGAAGGGGCAGATCGCGCTGGACTACGGCACGTTCTTCTTCAAGGGCCAGCACATGGGCACCGGTCAGGCACCCGTGAAGCGGTACAACCGCCAGCTCCGCGACCTGATCGCCGGGGACAAGGCATCGCCGTCCTTCATCGTCAGCCACAACCTCTCGCTCGACGAGGCCCCGGACGCCTACCGCCACTTCGACGCACGCGACGACGGCTGGACCAAGGTCGTGCTCCACCCGTGACCACCGGGACGGGAGGGTCGGACCGCTGCTGGCCCTCCCGTCCGTCGCGATGGTTCGCTGCCGACCTGCTGCCAGGAGGGAAGTTCGTCGACGTGCTCAGGGGGGTCGATGATCACGCGTTGGTCGTAGTGGAGAAGTCCCCTGAGCCGCCGTGGACGGGATGGTGAACCTCCTGGATGAACCCGAGCGGCTGGTGTTCGACGAAGCAGCGCCACGGGTCACAGGTCAGCTCGTCCTCGGCGGAGATCCGCCGTGCCTGAAGAACGAGTCCTGCGGGCCGAGGGTGGGTGTCGCGGCCATGCCGTGCGGGGTCATGCGTCGGAGAATCCTCGACCGGCGTCATCTTCAGATCACTGGCGAGCTGCGGTCGGAACTCCCAGCGGCCCTCGCCCGGCGAAGGACGCGCTGATGAGGTCCGTGGTCTTCTGGCGTTCTGCTCTGACAGATTCCGTCTGAGGCTGTCACTCGGGATCCGACCAGCGCATCCATGAGTGGATCTGTGCTGATGCAGCCTCGAACGAAGTGTGCGACCCGCCAAGGGGCCAGCAGTTCGAGCCGACGTCGTACTGCGCCCGTCGGGTGATGTCTGCCACAGCGAGATCGCCGAGGAAGATGCTCCAGTGGCCGGCGTAGTCGTTGCCCCATCGCAAGCGATCCGGCATGGCGTGTCCTGACGTTCAAGATGCGGAGCAATCTGCTCTTGCACGAACAGTAGGCGTCGCAGCCTGCGCTAACGCGTTTCTGGCAGTGATTGGGCCCCGCCCTCGAAACCGAGTGCGGGGCCCTTCACGAGGGGCTCGTCTACTTCGCGAGGAACTCCAGCACGACCCGGTTCCACTCATCCGGGTGGCTGACGTTCACGCCGTGCGGACCACCCTTAACGACATGCAGTTCCGAACCGGTGATGGCTTCGTGGGTGCGGGCGCCGGAGCCCTCGTAGGGCACGGTCGCGTCACCGTCGCCGTGGATGATCAGCGTCGGCACGGTCACCTTGGGCAGGTCGTCGCGGAAGTCCGTATTCGCAAACGAGGCCATAGCCTCGAGCGCGGCAGTCTTCGATGCCTGCTTCGCCAACGCGAGCGCTTCCTGCCGGTCGTCTTCGGAGACCACCAGGACGCCGTCGACGGAGAAGAAGTCGGTGGTGAACTGGTCGTAGAACGAGTCCTCGTCCTTCATCAGCCCAGCCGTCATCTCGGCTGCCTGCGACTTCGGCAGCGGCCCGTCCGGGTTGCCGTCGGTCTGCAGCAGGTACGGCGGGACCGCGGAGGCGAACACGACACTGTGGAGCCGTTCGGTGCCGTACTTGGTGAAGTAGCGGGCCACCTCACCGCCACCCATCGAGAACCCGACAAGGGTGACATCCTGCAGGTCGAGCTCAGTGAGAACGGTGTGGAGGTCCTCGGTGAGGTGGTCGTAGTCGTAGCCGGTCTTGGGCTTATCGCTGCGGCCAAAGCCGCGACGGTCGTAGGTGATGACCCGATAGCCGCCATCGGCGAATACGGGCACCTGCTTGCTCCAGGACGCTCCGGAGAGCGGCCACCCGTGGATCAACACGACCGGGCGGCCGGAGCCGCCGGTGTCGTCGATATGCAGGTTCGTGTCCTTGAAGAGGCCGTGGTGGGCGGTGATCTCAGTCATACCTCTGCTCCGTTCCTGTCACCACATGGCGCGGCGACGCATAGATCGGGTTCGGAGCCTGCCAGCGAGAGGATGGCAACAGCTGCCAGCAGCGAACGACGACGCCGGTTTCTGGACAGCCGCCCCGGCTGCTCGCGGCGTCGCTCCGAAGTGCGCGGCCCGCGGCGACGCGTAGCGGGTACAGCTTGTGGCTCGGTGCTGTCCGCGGCCGGTGGGGGGGGTGGAGCAGTAGACAGGGCGGTTCACTCGAAGGGGCAACGTATCCCGGCTCATCAGGGAAGTCAGCACCGATGCGTTCGATCGTGTACACCAGCACCCAGACCCGTCCGATCACGGACACCGAGCTCGCGCAGATCCTCGCGGTGGGGCGGGAGAAGAACACCGCCCTCGGGGTGACCGGGATCCTGGCGCACAAGGGTGACAACTGCCTCGGGATCCTCGAGGGCGATGACGCCACCGTCGCCGCACGGTTCGAGCAAGTGCGCCGTGACCCCCGACATACGAACGTGCGCGTCCTGGCAGATGAGTCGGTCGCGCAGCGGTCGTTCCCGGACTGGTCGATGGCGTTCCAGCCGCTGGATCCGCTGATGGAGCACGTTCCGGGCTTCAGTGACCTGTTCGCGCCCGGTCAGCAGCTCGACCCGGCGATCGGGCTGACTCGGGCGCGGGGGTTGTTGGAGTGGTTCCGGAAGCATCCCCTCGCACCGTTGACGAGTCAGACCGCCGAAGCGGACGAGGTACCCCGCACGCGTGCGATCAACGGGGCGATCTCGGCGTTGCACGGCGGCAGCATCACGCGGTTCACCCTCGACGACGCCGCCGAGCGCGCAGGGATGAGCGTGGCCGAGGTGCGGGAGGTGTTCCCGACCGAGCGGGCGTTGCTGGCGGCGACGGTGGAGCGGTGGACGCAGGCGATCTCTGCACCGTTGGCGCCACTGATGGGCGAGCAGGGTACGGTCGCGTTCCTGCACGCGCTCCTGGCTACGCACGCGGAAGGGCGGCGCTCACGCGGAGAGACCGAGGACGATCGCGGCGGACGCGGCGACGAGGGCCGAGACGATGCCGGTCGCGGTCATCATGAGGGTCCGTTGACGGGGCTGCTCGCGGACCTCGGAGAAGGGGCTGCGCATCGACGCGCGGCGGACACGACGCACCAGAGCGGTGTGGGCCGTCGAGGGAAGCACGGTGTCGGGAGCGATGAACGTGGTCACGGTGCCCTTCAACTCTGAGCCATCAGCGGCTCGGTCAGACCCGGATCGTCCGGCCGGGAGGACCATAGGAAGGAAACCGTTCACGCCGCGGACGATCCGACCACGACAGCGAAACCTGAACAGCCACCAGCGGAAGCGGTGTCCAAAAACGGACGCAGGGAGATGCGAGGGCATCCATCACTGGTTCGGGTCCGGGACGGACACCCTCGCGCTACGACGCCGTCGGGTTCGACGCTGAATCAAGACGAGGTCAGCCCCGGGAACAGGGATCGGGGCACCCACGGACAGGGTTCGCGGAGTAGCAGCCCTGACGGTACAAGCGACGGGCTTGTACTCCCCCAAGCCAGCCTCAGCCAGTCGCGTCCGTCGAAGCGGAACTGACCGGTAGCCGATCGGCCTGCGACGCGATCACGACACAGAGCGCAGCGAGACGGACGACGCCGAGCGAAGCTGCTCACAGTTTCGGGCAACAGGTTTCGGACGGGTCCGCCGTCGGCGTCTCGACGCTCGCGGCTCGCTCGGTCTGAAACAGAAACGATTACTTGCGGCTGCCTCGGCCGCAGTGGATAGAGTCAGCGAATGCGAAACGCGGAGCACCCGTGATCCACGGGGGAGTCATTCTGACGGCAGCCGCCACCAAAGACGGTGGCTTGGATGACTCATTCGGGGCTCCCCTGTGGGTAGTCAGCCTCGTGATCAGCGGGATCGTCGGTGCCGTTATCAGCATCGCCCTGCAACGCACTAGCGACAGATGGTGGAGGCCACTCGGGGACTACGAGCTCTGGATCGACTACACAGCCACTCCCTTGTTCATGGAGCATGCGACCGACGTCAGCTACGTCGTCGATGGCACTCCCGTCCAGCGGCCCTACCGAGTACGGCTCTGGGCGTGGCGTGCGGGCGCGAAGGACGTTCGAGCCGACTCGTTCTCGAACGTTTTCGTGGCTCACCTTGGGGTGCCGGTGATCCCTTCCACCGTTCGCGCGGACGAGCACGCTAGTGGCGCGGATGTGCAGTTGACTGCTGGCGAGTCCGCCTCCTGGCGGGTCGAGCAGGGTATCGTTCGCTCGGATTTCGTCGTCCGATACGACTTCATCAGCGACGGCCTCCCGAACGTGCAAACGCATAACCCGGTCGCTGACCTCCGAGTGAGCTCGTTCTACGACGAAACTGAGAACCAAAACCTTCGAAGTACAGTCCTCGCCTCGATCGGCGCTGTCCTGTTGGCGGGTGGTCTGCTCTGGATCGTCATCGGCCTGATCTTGAGCCAGACGGTCGCTCCGGGCCTCGTCCCCTGGGTCTTCCTGACCATGCCGGCGCTGATCATCGGCATCCTGTTCTTGGCGTCGTCCAGTGATGCGATCCCTCGCCGAGCCCGATTGGCGCGCAAGCTGCTGCGCGCACGAGTTGGAGGGCATCCGCTACCTGCACGACAGATCGTGCTTCCAGACAACGTCTTCGTGCCTCGCGATTCGTCGTAAGAGTGTCCCGCCGGGGCACTTTCACGGTCGCGGCAATCATGGCTCCGAACGAGCTCGTCTTCGTGGGCCGGGTATCTGTTCGACGAGTTCCACAGATGAACGCCCACCGCGTCGGGCGGGGGGAGCTGGCCGGATCCATCGAAGTGGTTGGCTGCATCGTCAACGCCGACGTCCGCGCGGGCAGTGCCCACGATCATGGTGGGACGATCTCAGACGTCGACGGAGGCCCGGTGAAGCACCCTGATCGCGTCGAAGGCGGCGAGGAAATCTACAGATGGTGAGCGCCGTAGCCTGATGGCCCTGCGCGGGTCAGGAACTGATGGCGGCTCGAAACGGCAAATCCGAGATGACTCGGCGCAGTCAAGTGAGGCTCAACCGTCAAGCGTCCGGTGGTCGATGGGTCACCGGACGACCACTCAGTTTCGGACCCTGCACAGCCGAATCGGGGTCTGTCCTGCGTGGCCCAGGGGAACCGCGCCCTGCATCTCAACCACCGTTGAGGGTGTGAGATGAACTCATGCAGATCAGAGAAGCCCTGCTTCCCACACGCTCCACCTCGACTGTTGCCGCGTTCTTCGAGCGCCTTGGCTGCGTCATCACCCGGGACGGTTCAAGCGTGACGGTGAGGATCGGCCAGAGCCGGGTGCGCTTCGTTGAGAGAGACTTCGACGGTTCGCACCACCTCGCGTTCACCATCCCGACCGGAACATTCGACAAGGCCCGCTACTGGCTCGAACAGCGCACGCCGCTTCTGTCCGTCGATGATCGAACGGAGTTCGAAGGACCCAAATCGTGGAACTCATGCTCGATGTACTTCGACGGCCCTGATAGTCAGGTGCTGGAACTGATCGAACGAAGAGGCCTGCCAAGCAGACACGTAGAGTCCTTCACCGCCGCTGACCTTGAATGCGTGAGCGAGATCGGAGTTGCAGTCCCGGACGTCCTCGCCGCGGTGGCTACGCTCCGAGCAGCGGGCATTCGACCCTACGGGAACGAGCCCACCGGCGACTTCGCTGCCGTCGGAGACATCGACGGCCTTCTGATCCTGGTCACGCCCGGTCGCGCATGGTTCCCAACCACCTCGCGTTACGTCGCAGACACTCCAGTGACCGTGAACACCTCCGTCGAGCGGGGATTGTCGCTCGGAGCCGGAAAATCTCTTCGGCCCGCGACTACGAGTCCCGCCGAGTGGGCGCCGACCGGCTGATGGTCTGCAAGGCTGCGGGCATGCCATGGCCGTACGCCGTCCGTCTGAGGTCAGACCGCCTTGTCCTCGACCCCTTGTCGATAGAGCACGCCGACGTGATGGTGAACGTGCTCGCGCCGAGAGAGCTGTACCGCTTCACCGGCGGCGAGCCGCCGAGCGCCGAAGATCTCCGGACGCGCTACACCCGCCAGGTCCGAGGCCAGTCCGAAGACGGCGCTGCAGGATGGCTGAACTGGATCCCCCATGCTCGTACCGGCAGCTCACCGATCGGATTCGTGCAGGCGACTCTGCACCGGGCGGCCGAGGGCATGTCCGCGGAGCTCGCTTGGCTCGTCACACCGAGCGCTCAAGGACACGGTTTCGCAACCGAGGCCGCACAACAAGTAGCGACGTGGCTGCACTCGATCCACGTGAAGGAGCTCAACGCACTCATCCACCCGGAACACGAAGGGGACTGCTGCAGCTTTCGTTGACTCGTTCGTTTAGGCCGCGAGTGCGACCTGTGGGTTGATGATCGTCTCGTACTCGATTGGGGTCAACTTCCCCAGACCGCGTTGGCGCCGTTTCCGGTG